>Ga0064014_10009_pt1 | contig 132264 bp, 142 predicted proteins | sample CrowatWCoCulture_2_FD_61584 | JGI IMG/M metagenome (GOLD analysis project Ga0064014, IMG submission 61584) | Marine cyanobacteria communities from the University of California, Santa Cruz, USA, analyzing cyanobacterial DNA methylation -... | ecosystem: Host-associated > Microbial > Bacteria >...
AAATTCTTCTAGAAAATGCTAATAAAATTCAACAATTATCGATGGTAAACTGAAGTCATTTCTTCTAGTTTAAATAATTAGCAATTTTTTGGAGCATATACAAACCACCCAAGGAGTTTCCTTGTGCATCCAGGGGAGGACTATAACAGGCGATCGCTCCCTCTTTGGGTACTATAGATAGTATAGCACCACTCACCCCTGATTTACTGGGAAATCCAATCTTTTTAGCAAAGTTTTCTGATGCTTCATAGAGTCCACAAGTAGTCATTATTTCTGTGACAATTGAGACATTTTTTGAGGATATATTCGGGGAATTAACTAATAATAATCCTAACTTAGCTAAATCAATAATTGTTGCAGAAAGACAGCAAATTTTGTTATAAGTATCTAAGGTTATTTCTGGCTCTTTTTAGATGTTTTCTTTGGGTTAAGTTATCAATGATAGATTGATTACGAAGATTGGGTAAAGACTCAACGGATTTTAACATTAATTTGTCTAAAAATAGATTAGCGTTACTTTGTTTGTTTAACCATTCTTGTAAGTTATTTAATCTGGTATGACTGTCCTTTCCAGGGAGTAAAGAAGCTAGGGTTAATGCACCACTATTGATCATAGGATTCCGAGGAAATCCCTGATCTAATTGTAATTGATCTAGAGAATTAAAAGGATAATTAGAGTGTTCAGATCCCACTTTAGTAAAAATAAAATTATCTCCTAACTCTGATAATAAATAAAGTAACAAAAAAGGTTTAATGATACTCATCAAAGAAAAAGTAATTTTACTATCTCCTTGAGTTAAAAAAATATTATTTTTAGTAACAACACAAATAAATAATAAACTAGAATCAGTTCGTTGTAATAGAGGAATATAATCGACTAATTTTCCTTTTTTTGCTTCTTGAGAAGCTTCCATTAACCAGTTAGATAATTGTGCTGAAGACAGATAAGATAATTGTTTCATTTTGAGACTATTGTTAATGATATTATAGTTTTAGCAAAATATTGGTAAAAATTATAAACTATGATAAATTAAAAATTTGACTTAATCTTTTACAAATCCAAACAACAGGATTTTTCAGATATTCATCATCAATTAAACCCATTTCTTTCAAACTATTTTGATGTTCTTCTAAAGCTTCTTGACGTTTTACTAATTCTGTGGCGATTTTTTTTTCTAAATAAGGATATTGATCAAAACGACGTTGATAAATTGCATCGAAAGTATTCATGGAAAACCTCTTGATAAGTTTGAAACTAAATTGATAATTAAGCTAAATCAAACAGTAAAATTTCAGTATCATTGCTAGTGGCAATCAGAGCATTTTTTGGTTCTTGAGTAATGGCAATCCCATCACCACTGTTGACAGTTTTACCATTAATTGTTACTGAACGTCTAGCAACTTGCAGCCATAAAGAGCGATTACTGTTAACAGCATAGTTAAGGCGATCGCCCTCTTTTAAAACAGCAGCATAAAGATCCACATCTTGATGAATTTTGATAGAGTCATTTCTACCATCACCAGATGCAACTAATCTTAATTGTCCCTGTTTTTGGGCCAAAGTAAAATGTTTTTCTTCATAGTTAGGTTCCAGTCCTTTTGTATTAGGAAGAATCCAAATTTGCAGAAAGTGAACTGAGTCGGTTTTTGAAGCATTAAACTCGCTGTGAGCAATACCGCTTCCAGCAGAGATTCTTTGTACATCTCCTGGACAAATAACCGAACCATGACCCATACTATCCCTATGTTCTAATGCACCATCTAAGACATAGGTTATAATTTCCATGTCCCGATGGCCATGGGGTCCAAACCCTTGACCAGCTTTAACCCGATCTTCATTAATTACCCGTAAATTGCCAAATCCCAGGTAATTTGGGTCATAATAGCTCCCAAAAGAAAAAGTATGTTTACTATCCAGCCAACCAAAGTTAGCATGACCCCTTGCTTGACTGGGACGAACAGTAATCATAATCTTAACCACTCCTCTCGGTTGAGATGAACTGTTTTTATTATGAATTGTTTTTCATAAAAATACAATATACAATTCTAAAGACACATTGTATATTCAAAATTGACAATAATGGATAAACTTGAGAGTATGTACGCCTTTACCCAAGTGGTAGAAAACGGTAGCTTTGCCGAGGCAGCCAGAAAAATGAACCTGTCTCGTTCCAGCGTCAATAAACTGGTGATTCAGCTAGAAAATCATTTAGGGGTTCAATTGCTCTATCGTACCACCCGAAAAGTCACCTCTACAGATACTGGTAAAGCATTTTATAAACGATGTCTGGACATTCTTAGTAGTGTAGAAGAGGCAGAATTAGCGGTTTCAGCGCAACACAGCGAACCAAAAGGAATTTTGAGAATTAATGCGCCTATGTCTTTTGGGATGTCTGTCTTAGGTTCTAAAGTAGCAGAATTTATGAGCAGATACGAAAAAATAAAAATTCAATTGACCCTAGAAGATCGTTTTGTTGACCCTATTAGTGAAGGTTACGATCTAGTTATTCGCATTGGTTCATTACCTGATACTTCTAGTTTAGTGGTGAATCCTATCACTATTATTCCTCGTGTTATTTGTGCTGCTCCCAGTTACTTAAATCTTCGAGGAATTCCTGAAACTATTCAAGATTTAAAAAATCATTCCTGTTTGCATTATGGTTATTTATCCAGTGGTGGTCAATGGGAATTAATTTATGAAGAAAAAGAAGAAAAAGTATCTGTTGAAGGGGTTTTATGTTGTAATAATGGGGAAGTCTTAAGAGATGCTGCTATTAAAGGATTAGGAATTGTTATCCTACCAACTTTTATTGTCGAAAAATACTTAAATAATGGGGAATTACAAAATGTTTTATCTAATTATAAACTTCCTGAATTAACCTTATCAGTTATCTATCCCATCAATCGTCATTTGTCAACTAAAATTCAATTATTTACACAATTATTACAAGAGTGTTTTGAATAATTATCAATTTTTCATTATCCATTTTTAAAGAGAAATATTGTAGGGTGGGCAATGCCCACCTGACGTTTATTTATTAACTAAATAACTACTGATTATGGGGTTCCATAAAGTTAATTTCTGGACCAAGGGGAACAACCCCTGTGGGATTAATTGTTTTATGGCTTTCGTAATAATGACCTTTAATGTGAAGAAAATTCACCGTTTCTGCAACCCCTGGAGTTTTATAAAGCTCCCTGAGATAATTCCATAAATTAGGATAATCAACAATGCGACGTAAATTACATTTAAAATGTCCCACATAAACAGGATCAAATCGTACTAAAGTAGTAAATAATCTCCAGTCCGCTTCGGTGATTTGTTCTCCCGTCAAATAACGCTGCTTAGAGAGTATTTCCTCCAACCAATCTAAACTATCAAATAAAGGTTTTAATCCCGGATTTCTCACAAATTAATTTGAAAGCCCAATCCAGAGATGAAAAATGATAATTTTTAGGACTAATAGAAATTTTGAATATAGATGAATAAAAAAATTGACTTTGATTATCCAAAAATTGAGTTTAAGAGGGAATAATTATATTAACTTTTGATTTTCTCCACGATAAATAAGACTAAATGAAAGTATCAGTCAGTCAACAACTTATGATAGATATCTTTTTTAAAAAACAACTTATTCTACTTATCCAGTATTAGGAATAGTTTTAATTCTTTTGTTAGCAATAGACAAAATATCTTGATAAGGACAAGCACTAGCTATAGCGATAATAATTCTTCTACAACTAATCTTTATTCTGGCTCCCAACTTAAGAAGATTTAGACGTATTTTTCCCACAGTTGCTTTAGCCAATGAAGTTTTTTTTAAACAGTGTTGACGAAAAGCATTTATGAGAACATAAGCCCAGGAATGTATCCATAATCTTAGTTGATTACTTTGAAATGTTTGAGTTGAAGTTCTATCAGCTAACAAGTCTAATTGTTGTTCTTTAATCCGATTTTCCATCTCGCCTCTCGGACAGTATTTTTTTGTATAAAGTTTTGAGGGTGGAATTTTTGAAGCGGGCAAAGATGTCACCACATGGCGCATTTTTAAGCCATCACTTCCATAACAAACTTTTGTCACTACTCTTCTTTGACAACTCCATGACTTTTCTGTTTTATAACGAATAGAGCGATACCAAGTAGAAATTGGTACTAATTTTTTAACTTCTTCTAAATCTTCTTTTTTCTGAAATAAACTATCCATTAATTCAGTTATTGGAGCTAGTTTTTTTTCATATTCATGTTTGGCTTTTTCAATTACATCATCCGCTCGTAACTTAAGAACGCCATTTGTTCCCATAGCTATAACATAATCAACTAAAGGCTGATTTTCACAAAAATAGAAGATTTCTTCACGGGCATAGGCACTATCACCCCTAACTAGTATATGAGTCTCTGACCATTTTTCTCTAATTAGTCCGATAATTCTTTGTAATTCGTCTAAGGCTCCATCGGCTGGATCTACATTAGATGAACGAAGTTTAGCAACTAATAAATGATGCCCACAGAAAATATATAAAGGAGCATAACATACTCCGTGATAATAACTATTAAAAAATGCCCCTTCTTGATTACCATGTACTTGGTCATCCGTGACATCCATATCTAATATAATACTTAAGGGAGGTTTTTTATAAGACTCTAAACAAAATTCGACAAAAGATTTTTCAATGGCTTCAAAGTTGGGTTCTATTTTATGATAACGACTCGTTTTTTGGTCGAGAATAGTCTCAGGACAATATTCCAATCTATTAATTGTACTTTTTCCAGCTAACCATCCCTTTTTATCTTCAAGTTCATTAAGCTTTTCTAAAGCGATCTTAAGGGCAGGATCGTGACGTAATTTATCATGGTCATTGACATCTTCATAGCCTAAAATAATTCCATAAAGCCTTTGTGCTAATAACTCATGAACGGAATGATCTACATAAGATTGATGACGATGATCTTGAAAACAGTTACCAAACTTCTCCGTAATTCCCAGTTTTTTATCCAACTAAGCTATCCAGACAATCCCCGCATCTGAAGTGATTAGTCCCCCATCAAAATTAGCGATTATTTCTTTTCCTTTCTGTTTACTAAAGTTGATTACTTGACGAGGGGTTCGGGGATGACTGGGACTCATTAAATCAGTTTAAGGTAAATTGCTTTAATAATTAAATTATAGCATATTTTATTCTAACAATCTAGTACTATTAGAGATTTTATTAATAATTTTTTTGGAAAAATGAGTGATTGATTTATCTTTTCATCTTTGTCTAATTCGGGTTGATTTTAACTTAAAATCTGACAACAGACTGTTGGTTGGGGAAATCTGCGATCGCTCTGTTCAAACCCACTTCCTGTAAGGCTTCTGTGTTTGGCGATCGCAGATTTTGTGAGAAATTCGGGTAATGCCTCTTCATAAGCTGTCTGTGTGGTAGCAAATCCGCATTTATAGACCCCGTTATTGACAGTATTATAAATGCGCTCATTAAGAGAGTTAATCGTGTCTCTCAACGCTTCTGGGTAGTAGTCTCCTGGTTTTGCTCCTATTTGATCGAAAGCACTGTTAAACATCCGAATAATCTCTGAAGATTCGTTATTAACAATGGTGTGAGTCTGTTTATCCCAAAGAATAGGCACTGTCACCCGACCAGTGTATTCTGACTCAACTTTTGTATAAATTTCGTACAAATATTTGGAGTTAAACAAGGGATCAGCAATCACCCCTTCTCCTGGTTCAAAAGTCCAATTAGGGGTCGAAGTGGTAGTCACCTACCACGACTCCCATTCCGAACCGTGCGTGAGACTTTCACCTCACACGGCTCTCGGCAATTAGTCCCTTATCGTGGGTACTGTTAAAACGTCGTCTTTCCATTCATAGCCATTATCTAACCAATCATAGAGATAGTCATTTTTGCTTTTAGCATCATGACAGTGACGATGTAGAGCTTGTAGATTGTCGTACCTGTCCTTTCCACCTTTCGATTTTGGGATTATGTGGTCAACTTCTATCAAGTCATCGGGTGTAAAGTGTTGCTTGCAGATAGGGCAGATACCTTTTTGTTTCTTTAAGAGTTTTGACACTCTCATTGGTGTTCCAGTGTATATTCCCCGTCTTTTGCTCCAGTATGTCCAGTTTCCGTCATATGGTGAGACTTCGGCCCTAACCAATTGATGTCTTTTTATTTCCGTTTCGGCGTGGTAGTAAAGGACCATTCTATTTGTTTGAAATGTCCATTTTCCGCGTCTTCCGTATGAGAAATATTTTCTGAGGGCTTCAATCAGTGGGGTCCTATTCTTTTTCCTGCTGACTGTCCAGGCTCTCAGCATATTCCATAATATGTGGTCTTCGGTGTCGAACGTTTCCTTACTGCATACAGTTCGGTAATAATTACACCATCCTCTTATTATGGGGTTTAATTTTGCAATTAATGCTGCTTGTGGGGCATTCTTGTTGGCATTTATGACCTTTTTGATCGCCTCATGGTGAGCTAGTATTTTCTTTTTGCTTGGTTTGATTATAGTTTTGAATCCAAGTATCTCACGATGGGGTGTTTTCCCAGAGTGGTATTTACCTACGGGGTAGGACTTTATGTTGAATCCAAGAAAATCGAAACCAGGGTCAATGGTTTTTCCGTCGTGTTCAATACTTTTTAGAGTATGTCTGATGGAAGTCTTTTCTGGTTTTAGTTCCAGTCCGACTTGTTTCAACCATTATGCAATTAGATTTTTACATTTTAGAATAACGTCGTAGTCCTCATGGAGAACTACGAAATCATCGGCATAACGGATGATTGCAGGTTGGTATCCTGTTTTGTAGCTACCATCTTTCCTCTTTTTATTTGCAGGAAATTGGTTTCTTATATCATTAATCAATCCGTGTAGTGCAATATTAGCCAATAAAGGGCTTATTACACCGCCTTGGGGAGTTCCTGAATCGGTTTCCTCAAATATACCCTTGTCCATAACACCGCATTTTAGCCATTGTTTAATGACTATTTTGACGTTATTAGGACAATCTAATTTGGACAGTAGGTGGTCATGGTTAATCTTATCAAAACATTTGGATATATCGGCATCTAGAGCATATTTGGCTTTTGAATTGATTACCGTGTATATCCTTTGTATAGCGTCTTGTGCGCTTCTGCCTGGACGAAAACCGTAAGATGTTCCCTCAAATTGGGCTTCCCAATATGGCTCTAAGGCTGATTTAACCAAGGCTTGCATTACTCTATCTTTCATGGTGGGAATTCCCAGACCACGTTTTTCTTCTCTTCCAGGTTTGGGAATCCAAACCCGTCTGAGTGCCTTTGCTTTGTAACCTTTTAAAGCTAGTTCTTTGGCTAACTTTAATCTTTGGTTGGGGCGCAATGCCTTTTTCCCATCAACGCCAGCAGTTTTTTTGCCTTGGTTGTCTTGGGTTACTTTGCGTATGGCTAAGAGCTTTGCGTAATGTGACTTTAACAGTAACTTCTGAAGCTTTTTAGCTTTAACTTTATTACCTGATTTAACAGCTTGAAATATTCTTTTTTGAAGCTTAAACACCTTTCTCTGGACTTTTGCCCAGTTAATTGTGTTCCACTCTGGCGTAGTCTTGGTCATACTCGCATTCGACATATTCACCTCTAATAGAGACTATTTCTTCTAATTAACCAGCAATACGTCAGCTTATCCGTACTCATTACAAGTGGGCATTAGCAACTTAATTGCTTCTCACATCCATGACCCTTGCGGTTCAGTTTGTCCCTACTTACCTACTCGACCGGTGGTAAGAGCAATCATGGACTTAATTCGTTCCGTTGATTTGGGTATATCGGTTTTAGGTTTCATCTTTCCCCCAGGTTACTTTTAGGAATCTGTGTGGATGTTCATGGAAAAACTCCACTTTTTACCTTGTTCTTTTGAACGCAGCCTATCAAACAGATTTGGCTACTTGGCGGTTTTGAGGGTTCATGTCGATGATTCAACGTAATGTTTAACCATGACCGATTGACTTGGGGAGCGACTTACCATGCTGCTTCATGACGGGTTCCCCTTCTAACCCTGCTTCCATCCTGGGTTTACTAAGTCCAAAACGGAGGGTTATGTCGTCACTCTTAGGATTTTCTCCTTTGATTCCGAGTGTGGCTCCATTAGCCAACAAATCAACAGTTATTCAGATTTCAATGTTCTGAACGAGCTACACGCTTGTTTCCAAACTTTCTAGCTCAACGAATCGCACACCATTCTCCGCCATATACCAATGAACCACGGATATTGGAATCATTTCTTCGAGTCCTTTGAGGACCCTAAAGATCAGGGTACGATGGGCCCAGGGACAAGCTAAAGACACATAGAGATGATAGCGATCGCCTTCCGCTTTAAAACCACCATTCCCAGTGGGGCCAGGACTCCCATCAGCAGTCACCCAGTTACGAAACTGAGAAGCTTGACGAACAAACCGTCCCTCAGTTTTGCTGGTATCGTACCATTTGTCATGCCAAACACCATCAATCAGAAGACCCATAATTTTTCTCCAAACTGCTTACATCTTTTAGCATAGATTGTTTCTTGAAAAAAGAGAATAGGTTATTGTATCAACAAATTGTCAACTTTTAGTTGACAATTTAAGAAAATGCCAAATTCAGTAATTGTCAAACAAGCTGTCTGGTAACAGAAAATTTAGCTATGGAAATACTTTATAATGAGGACGAGGGTATAATGAATATTTCATTTTCCAGTTAAATATTAAGGATACTACAATGAATGTAGTATTTTGTTTTGATAAAAACTATGAACAGCATTTTGGTGTAGCATTAACTTCTGTGTTATTAAATAACACACAGGATACCATTAACGTGCATATCATAACAGATATTATAGAGAAAGAATTAAAACCAAAATTAGATCATCTCAGTAAAAATTATAAATGTTCTTTTTTTTACTACACTGTAGAGGATACAGAGCAATTTTAAAGATGTCAAAATATCAGGTCATATTTCCAAAGCAGCATATTATAGATTGATAATACCTGATCTTCTACCTCAAAATATTAATAAAGTTCTGTACTTAGACTCTGATCTTGTAGTGATATCTTCCCTAGAAGAACTTTATCAGGTTAACCTTAACGATTATTTTCTTGCTGCTCAAGGGTCACGAAAAACAGGTTATTTCAATAGTGCAGCTTAGCAAAAATAATCCACCAGTCACTTATGATCTTTAAAGCCCTTAAATTTCCAAACGAACGGCTTAGCAAAATGTTGATTAAAGTAATCAATAAAATTGAGAATTTTTTGGGATAGTTCTTCAGTTGAACGGACAGTAATTCTTTTGAGTAAACGCCTGACTAAGATCGAAAACCAACACTCAATTTGATTAAGCCACGATGTATGTTTGGGAATATAAACAAAGCGAATTCGATGAGATTCATCTGATAAAAAATCTGCTCTGCTGTCCATAGATTGCAAAATCCCCTTCTTTCCTTTTCTCCCCAAATCAATAGTAATTCCACAGCTTTCTGCTACTAATTTGACTAAGCTTTCCGATTTATGAGTGTTGAGTTGATCTACAATAAAAATCCATTCTGCTTTTTCATCAATCTTAATCGTTCTCTGGATATGTTCAGAAAAATCTTGTTCTGTTCTTGTCGGTCCAATAGAGGGACTAACAACTTTTCCTCTTGCCACATCCCAGTTCGCAATCAAGCTTAAAGTTCCGTGTCTTTCATATTCAAATTCGATTTTTTCTACTTGTTTAGGCTTGATTCTTTTGTTCGGAGATAATCTCTCAAGAGCTTGAATCCCTGTCATTTCATCTGTACTAATTAAATGAATTCCTTGTTCTAACAAAGTTTTAGCTTCTTGATGAAGTTCACAGATATATTTGACTTGCTTTTTAAATTTTAAGGGATCATCAATTTTGGCATTTAACCAGTAACGAACGAGATGTGGTTGTAATGTCGCTTCTTTTTAAAAAACGCCCCACACTACGGGGGGAAATCTTTTCGACAATTCCTCTTTTTATGGCTTCATCCGCCAACTCTGAAGGTGTCCAATGGCTCACTGGTCTGTCTGATTTTTCACATTCTTCACAAGCGATCGCTACAATCTGGACTACTTGTTCGACCGTAAAGGATTTTGTTGTTCCAGGTCTTGGGCGATCGCTTAAAATTCCTTTGATCAAGACCATTAATGCTTTCTCCGTTACCTGTTGTTCTTCGGCGGCACTCAGTTTTTCTCTCTCCTCAAACCATCGCGATCGCCACTGACGCACTTGTACTCGGTATAATTCTAATCTTCGACTAATCGAACTATTGCTCTCTCCTGATGCTGCGGCTAAGATTAGCTTGGCTCGTCTAACAAGGCGATAGGGGTTTGTTGTCCCTCTCACTATTTGTTGGAGTACTGTTTTCTGTAGGTTGGAGAGGTTAATTGGCAATGCTTTTATCATGGACATCAACTTCGAGATTCTTCCGTTAGTTTCATTGAAACACATTGTCGTGGCTAGTCACGAAAGTTTCTGTAAAAATCTGGTGGATTACTTTCGCCAAGCTGCACTAGACTCTGATTAGGTGATTTCCACACTTGAATATACCTGCTTTTCCAATTATTCCCCCCTTTTTTAGGGGGGTTAGGGGGGATCGTAAGGGATCTCCTTTATCAGAAATCACCTTATCTACAGAAATCGCTAAATTTTGCAATCCCACCACCGCAGCATAACGCACCACCCATTCAGGGTCATCTAATACCTTAGATAACGTCTCAGTTGCCTGTTTTTGTCCCTCAGAAGCCTCTGAAACCGATAACTTAGACCACTCTATATAACCCAGTCCTTTCGCAGCAGAACGGCGTACACTCAGGGAAAAATCCCTTAACGCTGTCTCTTGGAGATGGTCCAAAGCTGAAGGATGACCGATCCCTGCCAAGTCCCTAGTTGCCCAAGCCCTTGCCCCATAATTGTAACCGTCAATCTGCTGTAGGAGATAGGGGACACTAACATCACCTAAATTAATCAATCCTTTCACTGCACCGGCCGCAGCCCCAGCATTGTTATATCCCAACGCCTCGATTAACGTTGGGATCGCCTTTTCATGGCAACTCAAAGCCAAAGACCGAACTGCTATGAGTAACCCCACCGCAGAATCAGCCTTTTGTACTGCTTCAATTAAACCTTGAATGTCTTGATCTTCCATCTTTAATTATTCATTGAGACCTAATAATCGTTTCGTATGCACCACCGCCACCACTGTCACAGTGTCACCATCAACTTGATAGATGACACGGTATGTATAAGCTGGTTGATCCCGAAAGGTGTCGTTATCCCCTTCGGCAATCAACTCTCCTGTTAACGGATTATCCTCCAACTGACTCGTAGCATCCAAAATCTGGCGTACCACCGCAGCAGCATAGGAAGGAGAATCACGGGCGATATAGGTCGCAATGGAATCAACATCTTCTACAGCCTTAGAAGACCAAATCACTCGATAAGCCATTTACTTAGTAGTCCCTCGACTTCTTCTTGTTGTAATATGGGTTCGCGTTCAGCGACCTGTAATCCTTGACGTATTTTTTCAAGAACATACAAATGATACTGGATATCTTCAATTGAACAATCATCTGGTAATTGATTCAAGATCGATTGGATTTTTTCTTTAATGGTGTTCATAGGGATGATCGACTTAATCTTTAGTCTAAAGTTAGGGATACTATGGAGATTATATAGAAAATCTTTTTTTTTATCTTAGCCACCCTTCTCCGTAACTTCCCTCACCAGGTTCACGGTAAACTTTCTAAATCGTCTGGTAAAGGGAAGGAAATTATGGATACAATACCTTAGATAGCCATAAATCTGAGTTAGTTTCTTAAAGTTTCTTAACAAAGTCCATGCAAATCAGACGACGACCCCCCAACCCAGCCATAGAAGTCGATATCTTACGTTATCAAGTGCCTGATCCCAATGGTGAGGCTAACCATATCCTCGAAGAAATCGTCTGGCACAAGGAAAAAGAAGTGGAACGAATGCGGGAAAGTCTCTCCTTGTTAGAGTTACGGAAACAGGAGAGAAACGCGCCACCAGCTAAAGATTTTTTAGGGGCTATTAGCCAAGGAAAAACCCAACCCGCTTTAATTGCAGAGGTAAAAAAAGCCTCTCCTTCTAAGGGGGTGATTCGAAAAGACTTTGATCCGGTGGCCATCGCCCAAGCTTATGTTAAAGGTGGGGCCAGTTGTCTTTCTGTGTTAACGGATAGTAAATTTTTTCAAGGTAGTTTTGATAACCTGGCTTTAGTTCGTCAAGCAGTTGATATTCCTTTGCTATGTAAGGAATTTATTATTTATCCCTATCAAATCTATTTAGCTAGGGTTAAAGGGGCCGATGCTATTCTTTTAATTGCTGCTATTCTGAAAGATTCAGATTTACAGTATTTTATTAAAATTATTCTTTCCTTGGGTATGACTCCTTTAGTAGAGGTTCATTCTTTGCAGGAAATGGATCGGGTTTTGGCTATTGAGGGGGTTTCTTTACTGGGAATTAATAACCGTAACCTCGAAACCTTTGAGGTGAGTTTAGACACAACTAAAGAATTATTAACTGCCCGTCAAGATCAGATCAAAGAGAAAGGCATTTATATTGTCAGTGAATCCGGTATTCATAGCCCCCAAGACTTACAACAGGTCAAACAAGCAGGAGCTAACGCTGTTTTGATTGGAGAATCTCTAGTTAAACAAGCAGATCCTTCCCAGGCGATCGTTAAATTATTTTCTGAGAGTTAAGTTTGACAGACTGTCTTTTGACCATTTATGGGGGTCCCTGGTAACATAGTGTCCGCAAGAACAATTTTATCCGAACCCATCATGGCAGTTAAATTACAACTCGATGACTTAATTGATGTCCAAGCTACAGGAGAATGTGGTGGTGGAAAGCAAAAAAAATTGATTTCTTTTGGTATTACTCCAACCGGTTATATTGCTATTGGGGTTGCACCAATGGGTATTGTCGCTATTGGTTTTGTTCCTATGGGTTTAATATCCTTTGGAAGCGTAGCTATGGGAACCATTGCCACAGGTTTAGTAAGTATGGGAGTGGTTTCCTTTGGCTTAGAAACTATGTCTTTGGTTAACTTAGGAACATGGCAAGTTGGACCAGTAGAAATTCGTTCTGAACCTCATGATCATGGTAGTCACGAGGGTCATGAAGGTCATGATCATCATCAACACCACAATTAATTGGACTTTGGACAAAAAATTTTGTTAGCGTATATTTTACGCTAAACTAAAATCTCAAAATATCGGCTCTGTATCAGTCAATAAAATTGGCTGACAAATAGGGCTAATCTATAGATTCTGAGGAAAACCAAGGAGCTTTTAAGTTTTCAGTTGATTTTTTGCTCCCTTTCTTGATAACATCATGACGAGTTCGTGGGGCTTTTTTGTAACCTTTAATACGTCCGGAAGAAAAACCTCGACGTTTGGGAAATTTGGCGAAAGTCCCCAAGGTCGTAATTATTCTTGAAAAGTCTCTTTGAACTAGACTAGGGGTGATTTTGATGGATTTATTAGTCTTCAAATACTGTTCCCAATCACGGGGTAAAACCACAGCTAATTTTCTGGCAGCCCACAAATTTACATAAGAAAGAAGTGTTAGTTTAAACCAATTTTCTTCATGATGTACATCGGGAGTTAAATAAGATGTCATCAATAATCTTTGTTTACCAAATCGAAAAAGATGTTCCATGTCATAACGTTGTCGATAACACTGATAACAATCAACTAAACTTAACTCATCGCGCCGAGAACCAATAACAATAAGCCACATAGGTTTCCAAATACTATTTCTTTCTTGATCTCTGACAACAATCTGGAGTAAAGTCAAGGGGTGATTGTTCATTTTATAGTTTTTAGTTCCTCTCATTAACATCTGTTTCCATCCCGAAATAGTCACTGTTAATTGACGACCTTTTTTCGTTGTAAAGGGAACATGATGAACTTCATCAGGTTCAGTCCAAGTTTGGTCATCTTTAAGGTCAATTTTATCCCCATACCAACGGGGATGTCCCGAAGTTTTGGCTTGATTTGGGTCCCGAATAAATTGACGATAAAAAACTCGGTCACTTCTAACTCTTGTAATAGTAACTACGTCTTCATGCTTAACTTGTTCCCCAATAAAATCCTTTTGGCTGTAGTCACTATCAGCCACTAAGACAGATAATTTATCAGAAAATAAAGAACTTTGCCAGATTTTTTTTAGTTGTTGATTGCCTTGATTTACTCCTTTATGTTTAGAGGGGACTCGCTCTCCTGATAAGGGGACAGCCAAGGGACTTTTTCTGTGTCTATTTGGTCAGGTAAAGCGCAGACAACGGAATAATAATGTCCAATATTAATGGGTTTATTTCCCTTAATTGGATTGGGGTAATGAATAAAGGTTTTATCCGCTAACGTTTCGGCAAACCGTCGTGGACAGGGAGTTGTGTCAATACCAAATAAGTTATAATGCTTTGAAGTGGGAGGAATTGTTCTCGATACCGCTGAAAATAAAGTCTCAATTCTCTGTTCATAATTAGGGTCAGTTTGAGTGGGTAAAAACTCTTGAATTCCTCTATATAAACTGTTATAATCTCTTCTAAATAAAGGATTGAGAGACAATTCAACGACTGAGTGAGCTTGTTGGTTACTGGAGAGGGCATCGAGTAATTCTATAATAGTTTCTTTTCTAGCTTTTAGTCCTTGGAAGAGGTTAGACCTCCACACCAGGAATTCCTCGACAGACGTAGCCGTTTCATTTTTGGTCATTTTTAAAATTTATTACCTTATAAATTAGCGGAATATATACGCTAACATCAAAAGAGGTTGTTTGTTACAGTTAAGGCTAATGTCATCACATTCCGAACTTAAGACCAGTCAAGATGTCCACCTGAGAGCCAAACAAATTAAGAGTCTAATTCGCTCTCTTAAACAGAAAATAAAGAAAATTGAACGGGAAGGGGAAGTAGCACCAGCTAATTGTCATATTATTCGTTATCAGGTTAATGGAAAGGGAACAATCTACTGGTATTATAAACTACAGGCTGCTGAATCAATTTTTCCTATGGCCACTAATAATGAGAAAAAAACCAAATATAAATATTTAGGACGAGCCGGAAGTTCTGCTCATATTGATGCTGTAGAAAAACTCACTAGAAGAAATCTCATTGATGAATTAGAACGAGTCATTCAATCTCTAACTGAAAGCTACTTAGATATCTATATTGGAACCGAAACTGAATGAAGCTATTTAATATTTAAAATCCCCTAAAAAGATGGAAAGAGAGTTTTTAAAATCACCTTAATTCTCTATTTTAGCTCTGGAGATATGTTTAGCGTAAAATTTACGCTAACAATTGTTTTTTTATCCAAAGTCCAAAATTAAAGCTTGAAGGGTTTAATGGGTTCCCTATTCCCCATTTTGCCTTTATTAATGGCCTAAAAACGCAAACAAACAAAACTTTATCAGTTCACCCGTAAAAATACTTACTGTTACTGGAAGAAAGTAATAAACCTTAAATTGAGCAACTATTAATTGTGAATGATCCATTGGTAAGATAGAAGATAACTATAAATGTTTTTAATTTAAAAAACTAGATGAATGGGGAATCTTAGATATTTTGGTATTCTTTCCCTCCTACTACTCCTTGGTGTTTTAGGCAACTATTATAAATTACCCCTATTTTTTGGGGTTGATTTTCTCTTTGGTAGTATTGCTGTTTTAATTGTTGTTCATTATTACGGTATTTTTTGGGGAACTTTGGCTGAAATGATAGCAAGTAGTATTACTTACTATCTTTGGGGTCATCCTTATGCCATAATTATTTTCACTTTAGAAACTGTCTTTGTTGCCCTATTATCTCGTCGCTACCGTAATTTTGTAATCCTTGATGCTATTTTCTGGGTATTATTGGGAATACCCTTGGTAGGGTTATTTTATGGCTTTATATTACCCGTTTCTGCTTCAGGAACTATTTTAATTGCTTTAAAACAGGCTATAAACGCTATTTTTAACGCCCTCATTGCTAATTTTATTGTTTCTTATCTTCCCTTTGATAATTTAATTAATCCTCGAAAATCAAAATCATCTCTTTCTTTAAAACAAACTCTCTTTAACTTTTTCTTGGCCTTTGTTTTATTCCCCAGTCTCTTCTTAACCATGCTACAGGGAAGAGAAAGTCTGAAATTTATTGAAGCAGCAATTCAAGCAGAAATTGAAACTGTCAGCATCACCATTACCGAAAATATTAACAATTGGTACACACGTAATTTTCAAGGAATGGAAACCTTGGCATTGAAATTATCTGAGTCACCAGATTTAGAAAAAACTGAAGTATTGGCATTAATTAAAAATACGTTACCTGCTTTCATGAAAATTTGTGTGACTAATGATCAGGGTATCATTGTGGATGCTTATCCCAGCACCAATAATTTAGGAGCAAAATTAACAGGAATAAATCTTACTAAAATTCTTTCCTTAGAAAAATTAGCCACTACGAAAAAACCTCAAATTAGTGAAGTAAATATCGATCAGACTGACTCTAAACCCTATATTGGCATTCAGGTTCCTATTTTTAATACCTCAAATAATAGTTTAAGGGGGGTGGTTTATGGGTATCTCGAATTATCCAAAGTCTCTGAATTAGTCGATATTCAATTAAAAGAATTTGATCTACAAACTATCCTGCTTGATAAAAGTAATCAGGTTGTTGCTGACAGTGACCAAGAGTTGAATCCAATGGATATCTTTGATTGGAAAGATGGGGGAGAAATTAATCAAAGTCCTGACTATGATACCATTTTTCAATGGCTGCCTATTGACCCAGGAAAACCCGTAATGACCCGTTGGCGTAACTCATTTTATGTTAAAGAAGTTGAGCTTTCTCCTACCTTACCCTGGTGTTTAATCATAAGAATTAAAACGGCTAATCATATTGATTATCTACAACAAATTTATATCCAGAATATGTCGGTGATGTTTTTGATTTGTTTAGTTGGGTTATTATTGGCTTTTAGTATTAGTCGTTTAATTAGTAATCCCTTAAAAAAAATAGCTGAATTCACTGAAAATTTACCTGATAAAATTTTAAATAAAGAAGAAGCAAAATCTTTACCAAAAACTAACATCAATGAGTTTTTACAGCTTACTAATAACTGTCATGTTATTATAAAAATTCTAAAAGAGCAATTTCAAGCCATTAAAGATAATAAAAATAATCTTGAAAATATTGTCCAGTTAAGAACGGAAGAATTAAGTAAATTAAATGAAAATCTCAATGAAGAAATTATTGAAAAACAGATTATAGAAGAAGAATTAAGGGAAAGTGAAAGACGTTATCATTTAGCAGTATCAGGAACAAATGACGGTATTTGGGATTGGGATTTAAGGGATGATACTGTATATTATTCTCCTGTTTGGATGAAGATATTAGGTTATGAAAATAATCCCTTGCCTCATCTTTTATCTACTTGGTCAGATAATGTTCATCCTGAAGATTATGCTCAGGCAATTAAAGATATAGAAAATCATTTACAAGGTAACACAGATATCTATGAAAATTTCCATCGTATTAGACATCATGATGGTCATTATATTTGGATCGAGGCTAAAGGAAAATGTATCCGATATCAACAGGGTAAACCCTACCGCTTAGTGGGAACTATCACAGATATTACCAACAAAAAAGCGGCACAAGAAGCATTAGAAAAAGCCAAAGAAGCAGCGGAAGTAGCTAATAAAGCTAAGAGCGAATTTTTAGCTACAATAAGTCATGAAATTAGAACACCTATGAATGCAATTTTAGGTTTTTGTGACTTACTTAAGAGTAAAATTACTGATGAAAAATCTCAGAATTATCTTGATTCAATTGATAGGATCGGAAAAGTTTTATTATCATTAATTGATGACATCTTAGATATCTCAAAAATTGAAGCAGGAAAACTAGATATCACTTATGAACCTATTAAATTGAGAGAAATCATTATTGAAATCCAGCGAATGTTTCTAGAAAAAGCAAAAAAAAAACAATTACAAATATTAGTAAACATTGAGGTAGAAGTTCCTGATGTCATTGCTTTCGACGAAATTAGACTAAGACAAATTCTTTTTAACTTAGTAGGAAATGCTATAAAATTTACTGAAGAAGGCTTGATAACTATCAGTGTTAAGAGAGACTTACTACAGTGGAAAGATGATCAGTATTGTTCTCTCGAAATAGCTGTAAAAGATACAGAAATCGGTATTGCGCCAGAACAGCAGAAAAGGGTTTTTGATGTCTTTACTCAAAGCGAGGGACAAAGTAATAGAAAATATGGCGGAACTGGACTAGGATTAAGCATTACTGAGCGCTTAACCAAAATCTTAGGAGGAACTATTCAATTAGAGAGTGAACTGGGAAAAGGCAGCACTTTTACTCTGTTGTTTCCTCGAGTGGATATGGGACAGAATAATGCTATCGTTTCCACTGAAGAAATTATTAATCTTGATTTCAATCAAATCTCACCCCTGAGTATTTTAGTCGTGGATGATGTTGCTTCAAATAGAGAATTATTAATAGAATATTTTTCAGGCACTCATCATAATATTATCCTGGCTAATGATGGTCACGAAGCTATAGAAAAAGTAAGTAATATAACAGTTGATCTAATCTTGATGGATTTACAAATGCCGAATATGGATGGATACGAAGGTGCGATTCGTTTAGCTAGAAAGCCTGTACTAAATACAGGGGTGTAGCTAGTGCAGCTTTGCGAAAGTAATCCACCAGATTTTTACAGAAACTTTCGTGACTAGCCACGACAATGTGTTTCAATGAAACTAACGGAAGAATCTCGAAGTTGATGTCCATGATAAAAGCATTGCCAATTAACCTCTCCAACCTACAGAAAACAGTACTCCAACAAATAGTGAGAGGGACAACAAACCCCTATCGCCTTGTTAGACGAGCCAAGCTAATCTTAGCCGCAGCATCAGGAGAGAGCAATAGTTCGATTAGTCGAAGATTAGAATTATACCGAGTACAAGTGCGTCAGTGGCGATCGCGATGGTTTGAGGAGAGAGAAAAACTGAGTGCCGCCGAAGAACAACAGGTAACGGAGAAAGCATTAATGGTCTTGATCAAAGGAATTTTAAGCGATCGCCCAAGACCTGGAACAACAAAATCCTTTACGGTCGAACAAGTAGTCCAGATTGTAGCGATCGCTTGTGAAGAATGTGAAAAATCAGACAGACCAGTGAGCCATTGGACACCTTCAGAGTTGGCGGATGAAGCCATAAAAAGAGGAATTGTCGAAAAGATTTCCCCCCGTAGTGTGGGGCGTTTTTTAAAAAGAAGCGACATTACAACCACATCTCGTTCGTTACTGGTTAAATGCCAAAATTGATGATCCCTTAAAATTTAAAAAGCAAGTCAAATATATCTGTGAACTTCATCAAGAAGCTAAAACTTTGTTAGAACAAGGAATTCATTTAATTAGTACAGATGAAATGACAGGGATTCAAGCTCTTGAGAGATTATTTCCGAACAAAAGAATCAAGCCTAAACAAGTAGAAAAAATCGAATTTGAATATGAAAGACACGGAACTTTAAGCTTGATTGCGAACTGGGATGTGGCAAGAGGAAAAGTTGTTAGTCCCTCTATTGGACCGACAAGAACAGAACAAGATTTTTCTGAACATATCCAGAGAACGATTAAGATTGATGAAAAAGCAGAATGGATTTTTATTGTAGATCAACTCAACACTCATAAATCGGAAAGCTTAGTCAAGCTAGTAGCAGAAAGCTGTGGAATTACTATTGATTTGGGGAGAAAAGGAAAGGAGGGTATTTTGCAATCTATGGACAGCAGAGCAGATTTTTTATCAGATGAATCTCATCGAATTCGCTTTGTTTATATTCCCAAACATACATCGTGGCTTAATCAAATTGAGTGTTGGTTTTCGATCTTAGTCAGGCGTTTACTCAAAAGAATTACTGTTCGTTCAACTGAAGAACTATCCCAAAAAATTCTCAATTTTATTGATTACTTTAATCAACATTTTGCTAAGCCGTTCGTTTGGAAATTTAAGGGCTTTAAAGATCATAAGTGACTGGTGGATTATTTTTGCTAAGCTGCACTAGTCTAGAACCTAGAAAACTAGATAACTGTTGGTTTGTTGGCTAAAGGAGCCACACTCGGAATCAAGGGAGCAATCCTAAGAGTGACAACTTAACCCTCCGTTTTGGACTTAGTAAACTCAGGATGGAAGCAGGGTTAAAAGGGGAACCCGTCATGAAACAGCATGGCAAGTCGTTCCTCCAGTCAATTGGTCACGGTTAAGCATTACGCTGAATCATCGTCCTGAACCCTCAAGACCTCCAAGTAGCCAAATCTGTTTGACAGGCTGCGTTCAAAAGAACAAGGTGAAAAGTGGAGTTTTCTTCGTAACATCCACAACGATTCCTAAAAGTAACCTGGGGGAGAGATGAAACCTAAAACCAATACACCCAAACCAACGGAACGAATTAAGTCCATGACTGCTCTTACCATCAGGTCGATGATGTAAGTAGTGACAAACTTAAGCGCAAGGGTCATGGATGTGAGAAGCAATTAAGAAGCAAATGCCTATTTGTAATGAATATGGATAAGCTGACGTATTGCTGGTTAATTAGAAGAAATAGTCTCTATTAGAGGTAGTTAAATGTCGAATGCGAGTATAACCAAGACTACGCCAGAATGGAACACCATAAACTGGGCAAAAGTCCAGAGGAAAGTGTTTAAGCTTCAAAAAAGAATATTTCAAGCTGTTAAATCAGGTAATAAAGTCAAAGCTAAAAAGCTTCAGAAGTTACTGTTAAAGTCACATTACGCAAAGCTCTTAGCCATTCGCAAAGTGACCCAAGACAACCAAGGTAAGAAAACTGCTGGAGTTGATGGGAAAAAGTCATTACGACCTAACCAAAGATTAAAGTTAGTTAACGAACTAAGGTTAAAAGGTTACAAAGCCAAGGCACTCAGACGGGTTTGGATACCTAAACCTGGAAGAGATGAAAAACGTGGACTGGGGATACCCACCATGAAAGATAGAGCAATGCAAGCCTTGGTTAAATCAGCCTTAGAGCCATACTGGGAAGCCCAATTTGAGGGTACATCTTATGGCTTCCGTCCAGGCAGAAGCGCACAAGACGCTATCAGTAGAATATTTTTAGCAATAAAAACGAATGCAAAATATGTTCTAGATGCAGATATCGCCAAATGCTTCGACAAGATTAACCATGATTACCTACTGTCCAAAGTAGATTGTCCACACAACATCAAAAGAATCATTAAACAATGGTTGGAATGCGGTGTAATGGACAAGGGCATTTTTGAGGAAACAGATTCAGCTACACCTCAAGGTGGTGTAATAAGTCCGTTATTGGCTAACATTGCACTACACGGAATGATAATAGACATAGAAAATCACTTCCCCCGTACAAAACGGAGAGAAGATGGCAGTCTTAAACAGGGATATAAACCCAAAATCATCCGCTACGCCGATGATTTCGTAATTCTTCATACAGATTACGATGTTATTCTACAATGTAAAAATCTAGTTGCACAATGGTTAGAAAAAGTCGGATTGGAACTAAAACCAGAGAAGACTTCCATAAGACACACTCTAAAAAGTATTGTCCATAATGGTAAAACCATTGAACCAGGCTTCGATTTCCTTGGATTCAATATTAGGTCATACCCCAAGGGTAAACACCACTCTAGTAAAACAGGTGGAAAAAAGGCACAACTAACTGGATTCAAAACACTAATCAAGCCAAGCAAGAAAAAAATACTAGCTCACCATGAGGCAATCAAAGAGGCCATCAAGGCCAACAAGAAAGCCCCACAAAAAGCATTAATCACAAGATTAAATCCCATAATCCGAGGATGGTGTAATTACTACCGAAATGTTTGCAGTAAGAAAACATTCAAATCCGAAGACAACATATTATGGAATATGCTTAGAGCTTGGACATTAAGCAGGAAAAAGAAAGAGACACCATTGATTAAAGCTCTTAAAAAATATTTCTCATACGGAAAACACGGATTCTGGACATTCCAAACAAAAGGAGCAGTCCTCTATCACCACGCCGAAACAGGAATATTGAGACACACATTGGTTAAACCTGAAGCTTCACCCTATGACGGAAACTGGACTTACTGGAGCAAAAGACGAGGTACATATTCTGGGACACCAACAAGAGTCGCAAAACTCTTAAAGAAACAAAAAGGTATATGTCCTCAATGTAAGCAATACTTTACACCTGAAGACTTGATAGAAGTTGACCACATTATCCCCAAATCGAAAGGTGGAAAGGATACCTACAACAATCTTCAAGCTCTACATCGTCACTGTCATGATGTCAAAAGCAAAAATGACTACCTCTACGATTGGTTAGAAAATGGCTATGAATGGAAAGACGATGTGTTAACAGTACCTATGACAAAGGACTAATTGCCGAGAGCCGTGTGAGGTGAAAGTATCATGCACGGTTCGGAATGGGAGTCGTGGTAGGTGACTACCACTTCGACCCCTAATCTAGTGAAATTATCAAAAACCAACCACAAACACAACAAATTCCTATTATCATTTTGAGTGCTTATTCTCAAGAAGAAAAAGAAATAAATATCAAAGATATTAGTCACTTTTTTCTGAAAAAGCCCATCACCCGTGTTCAACTTCTACTAACATTGAAAAAACTTTTTCCGTTTACAGAAATAAAACCTATAACCACTGTTGCTGAAGACAATATCTCCAAATTACCTTTGATATCTATGCCAACCTCTCCCGAATTATTAGCAAAACTTCACCAACAAAAGGCAAAAGTATGGCATAATTTACGAAAGACGATGATCACCAAAGAGCTACGTCAATTTTCTCGACAGTTACAACGATGGGGAGAAGAATATCATTGTCAGACATTGATCGACTATGCTAACTGTCTAAAAAAGCAGCTACAAGAATTTGATAGTGACAAATTAGCCAAAACCCTAGAGAAATTTCCTAATCTGGTGCGATCGCTACAATAATAAGTTAATCAACCAATGTTCACTAATTATCTCAGAAAAATGAAGACTTTACACCCTTTCAACCCTGAAAAATTTTTGATTTTAGTTGTAGATGATATGCGCATAAACCGGCAACTATTAATTGAAATTCTAGATACAGCAGGTTATGGAACAACTTTCGCTATCTCAGGGAAACAAGCACTAGAACGGGTGAAAGTGACAGAAATAGACTTGATTTTGTTAGATTTAATGATGCCAGAAATAAATGGAATCGAAGTGTGCAAACTACTGAAAGAAGATGAAAACACGGCACACATTCCTGTCATTTTTTTAACTGCTGTTACGGAAACTAATAATGTACTTAATGCTTTTGAGGCAGGGGCAGTTGATTATGTAACTAAGCCTTTTAGGACTCCGGAACTTTTAGCGAGGATTAAAATACATTTAGACCTAAAAAGAACTAAAGATGAGTTAGAAAAAGCCTACGAACAAATGAAGCGCATTGCTGCGACAGATGAATTAACAGGTATTGCCAACCGTCGTTCAATTTTTAACTTTGGTAAACAAGAATTTGCCCTTAGTCAACGCTATAAATCTCTTTTTTCTTTGCTAATGATCGACGTTGATAAATTTAAAACAATTAACGATACTCATGGTCATGATGTGGGAGATCAGGCTCTAAAAATGATGGTCAATATTACCTTAAAATGCCTTCGTCAAGTAGATTATATTGGAAGACTGGAAACTGAAGAAGATGCCCTAAGAAAACAGGTTTGTTTGAGACAATTAGGAAACAATGGAGAAACTTTAGCCCAACAAAACGATTTAGAAGTACATTTAGGGAGATTAGGGGGAGAAGAATTTGTGGTTATTTTGCCCCACACCGATCTAAAAGGGGCTTATATAGCAGCCCAGCGTGTCTGCAAAGCCATGACTGAGGAAAGTTTGCAGGTAGAAGATAAAACTGTTAACATTACGGTTAGTATTGGCGTAGCTACCTATGACCAACAAGATAAAAAAATGGATGATGTCCTTAAACGGGCTGATTCGGCTCTTTTTGCGGCTAAAAGAAACGGGAGAAATCAGGTAGCAATTATGCACAATGAGAAGTTAACAATTGGTAAATAGCTGTTCATAATGGACAATGAATAATGGATAATTCCTTAACTAGAAAGTTAGTTTTAATTTTGACTCTTGGTGTCTTTTTAAATCTAGGCAATAATCACCTAGTAATTGCTGCTACTCTAGAAGAGATTAAAGAGAGAGGAAAGTTGGTTGTTGCTGTTAAAGATAATATTCGTCCTTTAGGTTTTCTAGACCATAAAAATCAATTACAAGGTTTAGAAATCGATTTAGCGAGACAATTAGCTCAAGATATTTTGGGTGATCCCCAAGCTCTTATTTTACAACCAGTTAGTAATCAAGAACGTCTGCAAAAAGTGATCGATGGAGAGGTGGATCTAGCGATCGCCAGAGTCACTATTAATAGCTCCCGTGGACGCTTAGTTAATTTTAGCCCTTACTATTATTTAGATGGCACAGGTATTATTACCAACAATGGTCGCATTCGCGCTGTAGATCATCTCCGGGAGTCAAAAATCGCTGTTCTTGAGGGATCTAGTACCATTGCTGTTATCCGTGCTGAGCTTCCCCAAGCAAAACTGATCGGGGTTAAGTCTTATCAAGAAGCCATGACTTTACTTGAGACAGAAAAAGTGGAGGCTTTTGTCGCTGATAATAGCATTTTAACGGGTTGGGTACAGCAATACCCCCAATATTATCGCCTACCAGTACGTTTATCTGGGGAAGCATTAGGGGTGGTGATGCCGAAAGGATTGCAGTATGCTAGTTTACGAAGTCGTATTAATCAGGCCATTGGTCGTTGGAAAGCGTCTGGATGGTTGGCTGAGCTTCTGGAGCGTTGGGGACTTCCCTGAACTACCCCAACTAATACTAAATCCCATTTAGATACCCCTTTTGTCTTGCTAGTTGAGGAGGGTGGGGAGTGTGGGAAAGGTGGGGAGTGTGGGAGGAAGGAGAGCAAAACTATAAAGAGGTTTTGACAATCGGATTTGGTATAAGCTACGCTTCTGATAGTAGGAACTTCTGACGAGAAAAAATCACCACATATTGGAATGCAGTAATTATGAATGAAGTATTGCCAATTGTTTATTTATCGGGGATTGTTATTTTTTTGGGAGGATTAGCAGTTTTTCTCTTCCTACAAATTATTAAAACCCGTCGCACAGAAAATCGGTTCTATAAGTTACAGAAAAAGCTACAAAATGAAAAAGGAACCGCCGAAGAGTATTATGAGTTAGCTAGTTTATATCTGGATAAGAAGTTGTATGTCCAAGCTGTTAATCTTCTACAAAAAGGGTTAAAAACTGGCAAAAAACTTGAACCTGAAAATAAGGCTTTGATGTACAATGCTATGGGGTTCGCTTATTTTTCTCAAGAACAACTTGATCTGGCTATTCGTAATTACAAAGATGCCATTAAACTCTATCCTGATTATGTTATCGCTCTTAACAATTTAGGCAACGCTTATGAGAAAAAGCAAATGATTTCTAAAGCAGTTGAAGCCTATGAGGAAACCTTAAAATTTGATGAGGATAACAAGATCGCTAAACGTAGGGCTGACTTATTACGTAAACGTCTAGTTACCTCTAATTGAAATACTCCCCCAAAAACAAGTTACCCGCCTACGGAGGCGGGTTAATCAGTGTACAAAGGATATGGACTCCTAGAAATCTAAATGAATTGGTTAGATAGTGACTAACTAAAGTGTGTACTGACTCACAATGCTTTTTCTAAGACTCAACATCCTCTTTCCGACTCAGGTGTTGATCATGGCCGTTACCCTAACACCTCCTTAAAAAATAGCCTAAAAAGTTGCGGGCAATACCATCGTGTCTTTTACTGAATGTTGGCATTAAAAACACTGCGTCGATTTGAGTAGATGGTACAAACTCCCATCGATCTTTTTTGAGAAGCTTGGTGTACTTCTTTGTACCTGTCTTAATACTAGCATTAACCTTAGAAAAATTCTTAATTTTCTTTACAAAACTTCAAGATTAATTCGATTAACCTGAGTTCGATATAAGGAAATTTATAAACAACTGGTCAAAATCAAGAGTCTTAAACCCTGATTATCTCATGGAAAAAACTCCGAACTCCGAACTCCGAACTCAGGTTACCAAGGAAGACGACTTCCATCCCAAGAAAAGAATTGTCCTGTATCATTTTCTGTTAAGTTATCAATAATATTTAATAGTTGATTGACGGTTCTTTCCACAGAAAATAACTTTTCTGGGGGAACATTTCTTTGAAAAGGTTTAGATAAGTCTGTATCTGTTGTCCCTGGATGTAAAGCAACCACAATAGTATGGGGACAAGTCCTTTTATATTCAATAGAAATATTTTTCAGGAACATATTAAGGGCTGTTTTCGAGGCACGATAACCATACCAACCCCCAAGATAGTTATCACCAATGCTGCCAACTTTCGCACTAACAGCAGCAAAAACACTAGGATCAGAATGACGAAAAAAAGGTAAAAAATATTTAGCTAATAAAACTGTTGCAATACTATTAATTTTAAAATATGTTAATAAATTTTCGCTGTTAATATGACGAAGACTTTTTTCTGGTTTAATATTACCTTTTTGGAGAAAGCCAACACAGTTAACTAATAAGTGAATATCAGATATTTCATTTTTTAATTGTTTAGCTAAATTATCAATTTGTTCTTCATGGGTAATATCTAACTGTAATAGATTAAGAAATGAAGAATACTCTAACTGTAACTTAAATAAATCTCCTGCTGTTTCTTGATCTCGATAAGTTGCATAAAGTTTAATATTATTTTTTTGTTCTAGGAGCATTTTAACAAAGCCAAAACCAATGCCCCTCGATGCTCCTATAATAAGAATATTTTGCTGTGTGGGTGAGGTATTCATAAGTGAGATATAGTATTTATATTAATACATAAAAAGTAACCCAGCCTTCTATGCCGTAATAAGCAGTTAGATAATCAAAGACTAGAAGGACATAAAAAAGCTAGTTGACAATCTTGACAATTAGGCTTTCTTGCCTTGCAAATTTGCCGGCCGTGATAAATAATCCGAATGGAAAAGTTTTCCCAGTCTTTTTGTGGCAATAGGGGCATTAAATCTTTTTCTATTTTAACAGGATCAGTAGCTTTTGTTAACCCTAGTCTTTGACTTAAACGCTTAACGTGGGTATCCACTGTCACCCCTGCATTGATGCCAAAAGCATGAGCTAAAACCACATTTGCTGTTTTTCTAGCAACTCCAGATAATAATAATAACTCTTCCATAGTTTGAGGTACTTTGCTATTAAAATCTTTGACAATTTTTTGACAAGCTCCTTGAATATTTTTCGCTTTATTCCGATAAAAACCAGTGGAACGAATTAAGGTTTCTAATGTTTCTCTATCCGCATTAGCCAAAGCGATCGCATCAGGAAAGCGAGCAAATAATTCAGGAGTTACTTTATTAACCCGTTCATCGGTACATTGTGCTGATAATATAGTAGCCACTAATAATTGAACAGGACTGTCATAAGTTAAACTACAAGTAGCATCAGGATAAAGTTCTTTAAGAATAGTAAGAATTTTTAAGGCTTTTTGTTTTTTAGACGTTTTCATCTCAGTGTTTATATATTTTTCAGCCCACCTACTTAGGAATTTTAGGGGGACACCAAAAGAGATTTTTGCTGGATACTCCCAAGGAGTCAAGAATTGAACGTACTACCTCAGTACAGTGCATCCAGTAACCCAAATCCTCATACATATGATCAGGATTGAGATATAGATCATAATGCACCACATTGGTCAATTCCGCTAACTCTTCACTAGGTTGAGGAGAAATGATCAAAATCCGAAATGGCTTCCCTTGACACTTCTCTTCGAGTTTAGCAATAAAATCCTTAATTTGTTCTTTATCGACCATTCCTGTACGAATAAAAAGAACTTCATCACAATGGTTTAAGGTGTACAAAAATCGTTGTGATCGCCCTTCATAACGGTAGCGCATTCGTTCATAAACAGGAGAGAAATCATAAAGAGGATCGTCCGTTTCCTCTATTTCGTGAGCAAAAGATAACCCCGTCCATTTGCCATGATAAATTCTTGCTTCTTCATGATTATAGTGAAGAAAATCGGGATTCCACATATCAAAAAAACCGTTTTCTATAATATCAGTTACATCGCTAAGATTAGTAGTTCTTGTTAAATCGAATGGATAAGCCGGCCCGTCATATTCCATTTTATGTAGAACCATACGAATAGCACAGCGATCGCCAATAGGGAGAATGGCCACACGGTTGATTTCCGATAAGGGACACTGGTATTTAAAAGAGAGAGAAGATAACGGAGGCACTTTCACTCTGCTTTCCAAACCATCTGCGCCGATCATCATAGTACGAAAGGGTAGATCGGGGTTAAGTACATCGGTGTAGACCCCTGAAACCTGTCCTTTCAGTGCTTGACGTACTTCCTTCCACATGGGTTGAAGATTATATTCGTGGTTTGATTCGTTGATTATTCGCAGAAGACTCTCTTCTTGTTTAAGAATAGTTATTTGTCCATCGTAAAAGAGAACTTGGGAAACTCTGGCAGAAAAGAACTCAAAAGCAGAACTATATTCCAGTTCAACAGAAGGAGGAATTTTCAACGTCGTCTCAATAACCTTATCATCCCTCACCCAAAGATAAGAGGGAATATGCTCAGCTACAGTGTGACTAAGATAGATCCCTGGTTCTAAGGTAGAGTGTTTTTGTAAAGGGGTTTGTAGTTCTTGCCAAGAAGAACTAATGATATAACAATTTGCAGAACTATTAACAATCTGTAAACTGCGATTTTGGTTATGACTTAAGACCTCAAGACCTTTATCATCTTTATAGAGGGTTACTGGTGTGTCCAGGATTTGTTGTTTTTGGGCGAGATCCTTGGCCGTAAGATCGAATAAATTAAGGTTGATCGCTTCATACATGAGCCGATGTCCTTTGGAGTTGGGGTGGGCCGGATCAAAGGAGGTTCCTTCACGCCAACGGCCTTGTCCATCATCTAACACTGATAACCAATCTAAGATAGGGATACCCCAACTAAGCATCCTTTGATGAGTCCTTTGTAGTAACCAATAATGCTCCGCAGTATAATCTCCATTGGGATAAACAGAGCCTAACATGGGAAAAGCTCCTATCTCTCGCACCATTTCTATCAATTCTTGTAAACCAGTTTCAAATTTACGCTGTCTTGCTGCTCTTTCGTGGGGGGGACAATGAGCTAGTCCCTCGTTACCCAGAGAGAGGGCAATAATAACTATGTCTGGTTTTTCTGGGGTGACTACTTCAGAAAAGCGATCGATAGTGGTAGTCACATTACTCCCCGATAAGGAGACATTTACCAGTTGATGACCGTATTTTTCGTATAACTCTTCTTGAAGATAACCAGTCCAACCCTTCATCAACCAAGCGTTATGTCCTAAGGCCACAGAACTGCCAATGACAACGATTTTCAAGCCATTCTTTGCCTTATAGAGCAGGGCAATGTTGTGAATTAGCTCTTTGAGGCAGTTTTGAAAGCCTTGGGAACTCTTTTCTTGAGGTGATGATGTTATAAAAATATCATCTTCTCTTGTTTTGGAGCCTATGCCAATTTTATGAATTAGATTTTTTAAGGGCTTAGCAAAATTCTGAGTTCTATTAGCTTGGTCCCAGTAAGCATAAGGCCAGGGTTGTAGATAACCAAAAGCTCCATCATCTACAGTGAGGGTGTCAGAACCTGGATCGGGTCGACAAGGTAGCCAACGGTTGGGACCAACAGTTTCCCATTCTACCCCGCCATCACTATAAAAACGCACATACTTATATTCGATCCTCTGCTGATTGGGTGAGTTTAAAAAGGGAGTCAAGTCTATGTCTGTTTCTACCCACCAAACAGGGTATTGATCTTCATTGGTTTGTAGATGGAGACATTTGCTTACATCCCATTCCCCCAACTCAGGAGTCGAACCAACTAGGCCAATAGACTCCCCCATTTGCGTGTGTGCAATTATCTGAAATCGATACATAGACTTTACCGCTATTTAAAAGCAACAACTTTCACCCAGAGCTTTCTACATTTCTACCATGAACGTTGACAAAAAAATAGGGTAATATCTTTCTCCATCAAATTTATGTAGGTTAAACTCAATCTAAAATAATTGGCTCTAAAGTTTAGCCTTTTCAAACCAATGGTTTTTATGAGTTAAAAATAAGCTTACTTCTTAGAACGGTGATTAGCCAAACTTTTAGAAGCAAATAAACCACCTCCGAATAACATTAAACTCAACAAAGTAGTTGGTTCGGGGGTTTTTGGTGGTGTTGGCAGTGTTCCATCAAATTGTACTTCAGCAAAACCAGTTGCCACTGGATTTCCATAATTACTATTGACAATAAACTGAACAAAAGAAGCTGTAACAGGAGTAAAACTAAACTGTTAAGGAACCTCAGGCTCAGGATTATCTGTTGGTTGAAATACTGTTGGAGCTCCTGGAATCGTTAAGGTCAAATGTAATGTTTCCTGTTGCCTGATTCCCAGCCCAGATATTAGGAGGTGTTGAGGTAAAAGCTGCATGAATTCCTGTTAAAGCAGGAGTATTTCCAGGTAAACCAACGCCATTAACTGTGGCATCAAGGTCAAATTGACTAGGATCAAAATTACCCATATCAGTAGAAACAGTTACTCCCGTAATTAGGGCCGCTTTGGCTTGAGGGGCGAAAACACCGATTCCGAGGCTAATAGCTGTGATGATCAAACTAGGTTTAACATTCATTGGCTGTTGCTCTTAAATTATCAACAAATTAATATCTAGAAGTTATCGCAAATACAATAAGGAGTCAAGTGTAATATTACGTATTATGGTTAGGACTTTCTGGAGATTAGGAGTACCTCGGAATGATAATTTAGGCATTTTTCAATAATGGATAATGGATAATTACCTTGAAATTACAACCAGAAATCTGTGCTGCTTATTTTTTTTATATTTTCTTCATAAATAGTCTCTCAAATAGTGTTATTTTTGTGGAAAGTATCGTTTTTATTTCTCAGGCTGAAGAATACAGTTATGCTTGGAGTTAGTGCCTATCAACTAACAGAAAAGATGCTATCGTAATCATCCCTAATATTTCTAACTTGAAAGACCTTATTTAAAATAATGAACCGCAAAGTCAAACATAGACTGCTCTCTCTATTATTGGGAATCGTAATCTTTACTATTCCTCTGTCAAAAGCAACATATTCTCAAGTCTTGTCTCTTGAGAATATGTTTCCCCTACTGTCAACAATTTCCCTCACCGAAAAGCAACAAATACAATTAGAACAATTAAGTCAGGAAACTGTTTTGAAAATTAAAAATGTTCTGACACCGCCGCAACAAACTCAATTTTTTCAGGGGATTGAAGCAGGAAAAGACTACAGGGAATCCTTAGGACCAATTAATATATCTGAAGTCCAAAAGGAACAGTTCCGTAATATTGTTGGGTCAGTTAAAACTCAAGTTTATCGCACTTTGACACTTCAGCAAAAACTTGAAATTCAACGTCGTCTTTCATCTCAAGGTAACTAATTTAAAGATAATGATCTTTTTCTATCCCTAAACTACACAAACTGTAACTATTGATAGAATTGTTAACGCAATCATAATCTTTTTTCATTTCATCAATTTATTAGATTTAAGTACAAAAAAAGACGCGATCGCTCGCGCCTTTTTTTCTTAGTTTCTATGTTAATTTATAGCTGAGGGACAAACTGTTCTTTCTCAGGAACTTCGGTGTATTCAGCTACAATTTGACGGAACTCTTCTCCATCAATAGTTTCTCTTTCGATCAACAATTCCACCAAGCGATCTACCACTTCGCGGTTGTCACGGACAATTTGACGAGCTAATTTATGGCCTTCTTCTGCTAAGATTCGCATTTCGCTATCAATTTTCATGGCCACTTCTTCAGAGTATTCAGAACGGTTCATTAAACCACCGCCTAAAAATACTTCACCAGAGGAACTTTCTAAGGAAAGAGGACCAAGCTCACTCATACCGAAACGAGTCACCATCTGACGAGCCATTTCTGAGACCTGCTGTAAATCGCCACCAGCACCTGTTGTTACCTCATCGTAACCAAATACCTCTTCTTCCGCTGCACGACCGCCTAAAGCTCCGGCAATGCGGGCCATAAGCTGTGCTTTGGTAGTTAACCCTTGTTCTTCGTTGGGGGTAAACCAGGTCAAACCTTGAGCTTGTCCACGGGGGATTAAAGTAACTTTTTGTACGGGATCGTGATCCTTAACTAAGGTTCCAACGATCGCATGACCAACCTCATGATAGGCGATGAGACGCTTACTCTTACTATCTACTAAGGGGGTTCCTTCCATCCCAGCAACCACCCGATCCACAGCGTCGTCAATTTCTAGTAAGGTAACGGCTTCCTTACGACGACGGGCGGTTAAAATAGCAGCTTCGTTGAGTAAGTTAGCTAAGTCAGCACCACTAAACCCAGGAGTACGACGGGCGATGGTCTCAATAGAGACATCGGGGGCTAATTTTTTGTTGCGAGCGTGAACTTCTAAGATTTCGATCCGTCCTTTGAAGTCAGGAGCGTCTACAATCACCTGACGGTCAAAACGGCCGGGACGCATTAAAGCAGAGTCAAGGACATCGGGACGGTTGGTAGCAGCAATAATAATGATTCCTGTATTGCCTTCAAACCCGTCCATTTCGGTTAATAACTGGTTTAAGGTTTGTTCCCGTTCGTCGTTACCGCCACCGATACCGGCACCACGTTGACGGCCAACTGCGTCAATTTCATCGATAAAGATGAGACAAGGGGCATTTTCTTTGGCTTTCTTGAATAAATCACGAACACGGGACGCACCAACACCGACGAACATTTCTACGAACTCAGAACCTGAAATGCTGAAGAAAGGTACACCAGCTTCCCCGGCGATCGCTTTAGCTAAGAGGGTTTTACCTGTTCCAGGAGGTCCCACTAATAACACTCCTTTAGGAATGCGCGCGCCAACTGCGGTGAAACGTTCGGGCTGTTTTAAGAAGGTGACAACTTCTTGTAATTCTTCTTTAGCTTCATCGATACCGGCCACATCATCGAACATGATGTCGGTTTTGGCTTCCATTTGGAAACGAGCTTTAGACTTACCAAAATTCATGGCCTGTCCTGGCCCACCGGGTAAGTTACTGGAACGACGGAATAAAAAGAATAACGCGCCAATCAGGAGAATGGGAAATAATAAATTGCCCAAAAAGCCCCATAATGCCCCTTCGTTACGGATGGGGTGGGATTCTAAGTCTACGTCAGACTGACGTATCTTACTAATTAGATCAGGGGCGTTCATGGGAAGATCAACCCGTGAACGTTGTACACGATCTTGAATTTCTGGGTCAACCGCTTCGACAATGGCGGTGCGTCCCCCTTCATAAAGGTCCACACTGAGGATACGACCAGAATCTAAATATTCTAGGAAGCGTCCGTAGGTCATACGGGTGTTAGCTGTGTTGTTCCCCATGGGAGTTGATGTTGCGGGGAAAGCTCCCTGCCAGAGGAAAAATCCCACCACCAATAGTGGTAATGTCCAGAGTAATAGGGTTCTCCAAGATATTTTCATAAGTTAAGGTTTCTCTTAGGTGAGTGAATTTGATTTTCTTAACACAAAATATATTTTTTGTCAAGATTTTAGTTATATAGACGAGAGTTGTGCTGAAATTGCAGACCCAACTTAATTAAATTTAACGTAATTCTCAGATTAGTTGCAAGTTTTATTATGTGTAGACAAAAAAATAGAGAGCAGTAACTGACTAACTCTCTAGATGGAAGGGAAAGAATACAAAGGTTTTGAACGTCTTTCCCTGTGGGTATAATCTACTCTCGAATGGGAGGAAACTTAGCAGGATCTTCTTCTAAACCACCAATTGCGGGGGAAATAGAATTGTTGAACTGAGCCAAGGTTCTTTGAGCTTCTGCGAATGTAGCACCATTTTCAGGTCTTAAAGTTAAGACTACATTTTCGGTAGAAACGTTTTCAGGATCGTAGGAGATGAAGATAACTCTTTCTCCGTTAACAATACCTGTAGCCATTCTTTCGGTGAATGCTTGAGCAACACCTACAGGAGTAGTTTCACCAAAGGCATAGGCGAGATTGGTTAAGCGCGCACTAACGGTTTGACAACGACTTTCGGGAGTATATAACCCTTCTGGATTACTGGAAGGAACATTCTCATTCCAGAGAATCATGGGTTGTCCACCTAATTCACCCAATGCGATGTATTGGGAAGAAATATCCTCACTTGAATAAACACCACCACTATAGGGGTTATGAGGATCGAAAGTGCTACCGACGGGAGCAGCCTTTGCAGGATTAAAAGTAATTTCTACTACCCGTTCTTCAGTGGCATAACTGCCATCTGCTTGAGGAACACATTCAAAGACAACTTTCTGCATCTTGCGTTCAAAAGCACGGGGGCCAGGATTGCTGTCCCAGTCAACATAAGCGATCTCTTCCTCTCTTTCTAATTCTTGAGGATAGACGAAATGTTGAGCTTGCGCTTCGGAAACTAAACCAAGTACACCAACAGTTGCTACTGTACCTAAAGCAATAAACTTAGCTGAATTGTTAACCATTTTGACCTCCAAAGAGTGTAAGGAGCAGTGTTTTAATAACAAACAAACTGCTGTTTGATCGAACTTGCCCTAAACTAGATTAGTTCACGGGACTTGCACTACATCACACCACACTTTATCGGTCGCTAAATTGTTTCTCTCTGCCTAGCACCTTACTTATTACAATAATTATTCTAGCTCTTTAATTCTGTTCAAAGGTTACAATCATAGGATTATTTTACAATTCGATATCTGTTACTAATTATATCTACATTATCAGCATTTTTAGAAAACAATAATAGCTCAAATAATTGAGAAGACAGTTAAAATTTAATATGAACTTTATAATTATCAAAAAAGTCCTTTATTTCCGTAAAAAACGATACAATTTAAGGGTTAACTAACCGAGAAGATAATCATGAAGACAGCATCGGAAAGCTTAGAGGTTTATCAAGGTCAATTTGGACAATATACTATTACCCCAGAAGACCTCAAGGGGGTTAAAATTTATCGTGCAGGGTTACTGTTATCGGCCTTCAGTTTTGCTTTAGGAAGTGGCTTTGTTTTAGGACAAGGGGCGACTACTCTAACCCTAACTTTACTCACTCCCTTATTTACCTCATTTTGTCTTGGTTTGGGCATTAGCTTAATAACTATTCATATTTACTTGCTCCCTCTCCATCGTTTCTTACAGCTATGTTGGGGAATTGGAACCCTAAGCGCTATAATTCTGTCCGTATCATTTCAAGATCCTTTAGCTTTATATATCTATCAAAATCCCCTTACTTTATTGGGAATCGGATTTATCTTTGTAGCCTTGACAGGCATCTATTTTAAGGAGGCGTTTTGCTTTAACCGCCTGGAAACAAAATTATTAACTCCCTTAGTTCCCATGGTTTTATTAGGTCATTTATTCGGGGTTTTATCCGTGGGCATAGAACAAGCTTTACTGGGAATATGGGCAGGTTTATTTATCATTTTTGCCCTAAGGAAATCTGTTCAACCCTTAATCCCTGATATTGGGGATAAATCCGTATTTACCTACCTAAAACAACAACGCTCTGCTTCTGTTTCCTAGTGGAGCAATTATGGTTTTCCACCAAGGCCCACACCCAAAATTTTGGGGTTTGTCTTCGAGTAAACCCCAGTGGATTTTAACCCTCAGAAGGTGTATACTAACCTTACATAAACCCAAATTCTCAATAAACAGTATGGTCGGGCATCCGAAAAGGGAGTGGAGTATGTCAATTAGCCAATCGAGAAATGAAAATGCGGGCAGTCATTAGTGGTTATTATGGTAAAGGAAACGGCGGCGATGAAGCCTTATTGATGTCGTTGTTAGAGATGTTACCCTCTCAAGTTGAACCCATTGTACTCTCAGGAAACCCTCGTAAAACTTACGAACAGTATGGGGTGCAAACTTATCATAATCGGTCTGGATTAGCTATTTTAGAAGCTCTAACAACCTCTGATATTTTTATTTGGGGTGGGGGGAGTTTGATGCAGGATGTTACCAGTTTAGCTAGTCCTATTTATTATGCAGGATTGATGGCATTAGCCCAACAAAAAGGCTTAAAAACCGTTGCTTGGGCGCAAGGAATTGGACCTTTAAATAATCCTTTAACCCGTTGGTTAACTCGTCAAGTTTTATTAGGTTGTACAGCAGTTAGTGTTAGGGATTATAAGTCCGCAGAATTATTATCAAAATGGCACATCAACCCTTTGGTTGCCCCCGATCCTGTCTGGGCTTTAACACCTAAGTCGGTGTTAGGTTTAGCTGATTTACCTGCACCGAGGGTGGCGGTAAATTTAAGGAGTCATCCCCTATTAACTCCTCAAAGGTTAAAGATATTAACTCAAGCTTTAATCGATTTTCAAAAAGCAACTAACACCTGTATCTTATTGGTTCCTTTCCAAGCATCGCAGGACGAAAAAATTGCCCATTCTATCGCTAAACAATTACCAGGAAGTCACAAAATTATTCAATTAGAAAATCCCAGACAATTAAAGGGGTTTTTTAAGGGGGTAGAAATGACCATTGGAATGCGTTTACATAGTTTAATTATGGCAGCTTCACAAGAATGTAAATGTTCTGCACTAAGTTATGATCCTAAAGTGAGCTATTTAATGGAAGAGATCGAAATTCCTGGATGGGACTTAGCCCAACTTCCAAGCGATCCCAATGTTATTAGTACCGCTTGGTTAGAATATTTCGTTAATGGGGAAACCTTGCTCAAAGATCGTATTCAGTCTTTGACAGATCGTGCTTTGATGCACCAAGAAATCTTAACAAAATTAATCCTTGAATAGCAAAAACCCCTGGTGGTTGGACACCAAGGAGGGAGAGTAGGAGAAATTCAATGCAATGAAAACCTTTTTAGTAACTTATTGGAGATGCCCGTTAGTTTTTAACTATAAAAATTTCTTTGCTTGTTACCACACAAACCAATGTAACAGATTCTGTAACGGTTTGTAAAGGATGGTTGACAAATAATTATTTATTGATTACATAAGGACAGATTATATATGAAAATTTTATTGTCAAGATTTTCCCCGAGCCACTTTTTAAACAACTGCATAATCTGTATATTGACGTATTTCAGGAGATTGAAACCCTAAGACAATATCTTCTTTAGAAACTCCTTGTTTTAGCAGTTCTTGAGCAATTCTCATTTCTGTCATATTTTGCTCAATCCAAATCTTTTCTTGCTTAATATCTATATGTAAAACACAACCATAAACCCTTCGATAGCCATCCCATCCCACATTCATGACTTGGTAATGGTCTTGTTTAGTATCAAAAACTGTATAACAATCAATGGTTCCATTAGCAATAGGGACAGCAGCATAAGCTGTTAACAATGATTGAATTACACTACGATAAAATTCTAGGTTATCCATTGTACAATTACCTCTTGAATTGGGTTATAAATAATTTGTTTAATTTGATATTTTTCTAAGGATATTTGGGTAAATTCTCGCCTAAAAAAAGATTCATAAGCAACTATGGGAACAGCTAAATAAAGAACTCGGGTAGGTTCACTGATTTCCAAGGCAAGACGATAATTCAAAAACTGTCCTAATGCAGCATGGTAATCAGTTAATGGTGAATCACTCAAAAAGCTTTTAATTTCAACAGCGATTTTCTCTTTACCTCGTTCTGCTCCTAATAGTTGTTCTGCACCTAAATCAATTTCAAATTTAGTTCCACCAACATCAAGTCGCAATGGATCATCGGTGATCTTCCACTGCTCTTTTTCTAAGGCGATTCTAACTATAGTATGAAATCTATCTTTAGCTGCCATTTTTCTCTTCTCAGATTTACACTAACCATTCTATAATAAATTTTCAGTTAGAGATTTATTTAAAATATTTTTTAATGCTTGAAATTTGGAAAAATTAATATACTCTTAAAAATATTAGAAAACCAAAATTGATAAATGTTCAATTAAATAATTTTTGGTTCAATCCTTGAAAAAAAGTTTATAATAAGAATTAATCACTCCAAAATTGCCTCATGAGTTGTTATCACACCATTCGCATTCGTCATCGTCAAGTTAATCGAGAATATAACCTAGAAGTGCCTGATGATCGCTACATCCTTCATAGTGCAGAAGCTCAAGGGCATGAACTCCCTTTTTCCTGCCGTAATGGAGCTTGTACCGCTTGTGCTGTACGTATTTTATCAGGAGAAGTTGACCAACCCGAAGCAGTAGGCTTGTCCCCTGAACTGAGAAAAAAAGGTTATGCTCTGTTATGTGTTAGTTATGCTCAATCAGACTTAGAAGTAGAAACCCAAGACGAAGATGAAGTGTATGAACTACAATTTGGACGCTACTTTGGTAAGGGAAAAGTTAAATTAGGATTCCCATAGACGATGATTAAATCTTCAGAGTTTACAGATTAAAATACCGTAGGGGCTTAATATGATTAAGCCCCAAAAAATTGCTAAAATTCTAGACAGTATTTCCAATTGTTCAATTATGGGGAATAATAAAGATAGCACCCTCAATCCTAAAAATCTTTATGAACTTACCAGATACAAAAGAATTACAAATATTTCTAGATGTTGCCACAGAAGCAGCCATGACTGCTGGAGTTATTTTAGAGGATTTGGTCGATAAGTTAGAGAAAATTGAAGAAAAAGGTCGTCCAGGGGATCTCGTTACAGAAGCGGATAAAAAAGCCGAAGCTACGGTCTTAAATATCCTAAAAAAGAGAGTATCCAACCATCAAATTTTAGCTGAAGAATCAGGGAAGATAGGAGATAATGATAGTGATTACTTATGGGTGATTGATCCCTTAGATGGAACCACTAACTATGCTCATGGTTATCCTGCTTCAGCGGTTTCTGTGGGTTTATTGTGGCAAGAAAAACCCATTGTAGGTGCAGTATATAATCCTTTTAATAGAGAGTTATTTCGAGGAGCAAAAGGACTAGGGGCTACACTCAATTATCGTCCCATCAAGGTATCACAAACCGACCAGTTAAGCAACAGTTTATTAGTAACAGGGTTTGCTTACGATCGCCGAGAAACCAAAGACACTAACTATCCAGAATTTTGTTATTTAACCCATCTTACTCAAGGAGTGCGGAGAGGGGGATCGGCTTCTTTAGATATTGCCAATGTGGCCTGTGGAAGATTAGACGGTTATTGGGAAAGAGGGTTGAGTCCCTGGGATATAGCAGCAGGAATCATCATTTTAGAGGAAGCAGGGGGCAAAGTGACTGCCTATGATGAAAGTCCCCTAAAATTAGAGTCAGGACGTTTATTAGCTACTAATGGAAAGATTCATCATAGTTTGAGTCAAGCATTGGCAGAAGCATTATCATGGTTAAAAGCGTTTTACGCTTAAAAAAATCAGACTTTTGTGAAACTATGGCTTGACAAATTAACGAACCCCCAAGAAAATGCTATGATCAGAGGGCAGAACCTTGAGCAGTGGAACCTTGTCAAAAACATTAAAGCAGCTTGATATTGATATAATTGAACAAAATATCTATCAACTTGAGCTAAAATGCACTGTTGAAAGCACCACAAAAATGATGTCATAAATCTAAAAACCAACTCTTAAGTTGTACTGTTATATGGCAGAATAATCCTCTGGAAATAGAGAATATAATCTTAAAAATAAGCGACTAAATTTATATCTTTTCCTATAGAACAAGGACTTTTTAAATATGATATAACCGATCACTATGCTATTTTGGGAGTACCCATTAACGCTGATTCTCGGCAGATTCGTCAGCGATACTTAAAAATAGCTTATATTCTCCATCCTGATACTTTTCATGGTAAGACAGAGCAAGAACAAAAACTAGCTACCAAAATTTTATCAAAGTTAGTTAATCCGGCATACGAAACATTATCAAAAGATCGTTATCGTCAGGAATACAAATTAGTATTATCCCAAATGGGACAAAATTTAGCCGATGAATTAAGCAGTATTACTATCGCCACAGATGAGGCGCAGAAACTTCTACAAACTAGCCAAGATCGAGAATTGACTTATCATAGACTTTTAGGACCTTTAGTTAATCAACAATATGATAACTTAGACGATGTTTTTGTTATTACTGCACAAATTAGTGAATTAAATTTAATTTATTTAATGCTTTCTCAAGGAGAGAAAGTTAAACAAAAAGCAAAACCCAAACCCCAGCCAAAACCTGAACCGAAACCTAAAGCAAAAAAATCCTCACCTTCAAAACAGGAAAAAACTAAAGAAGAAACGAGAAAAAGCGATAATAAATTAGGGATTAAGAATGCCTTAAAACGTGCTGAGCAGGATATGGAACGTAATAATCTTTCTCAGGCAATTGTTGAATTAAGAGAGATTCTCAAACAAGATCCCAATAATGGCAAGTGTCACGGTTTATTAGGGTTAGCTTATCTGAAACAAGAACAATTAACAATGGCTAAAATTCATATTAATAAAGCCAGAAAAGTCAGTCCCCAAGATCTCATTGTCATTAAAGCAAAACTGGCTTTAGATAAAGTTCTTCCTGAATCCGGGCAGTCAAAATCCTCTGACAAACCATAAGGAAGAGGGTTTTTTGGTTTATTTGGCCGGAAAAAATAAATAATTAATGGATAATTTAGATTTCATTTTTATACTCACTGTAAGTTTTAGTTTTAAAAATCTAGAGATTTTCTATAGAATTTTCATAATTGTAACAGGAGCAAGTTAGCTTAAGATGAAGATGGGTTCAATTATCCATTGGTAAATGGCTATTCCCCTAGTCCATCCTCTGCTCTCAACCCGAACCCCTAACCGAGATAATTTTCGAAGATTGAAACAAAAACTATGAAACATACCCTTTCTGTCTTAGTTGAAGATGAAGCAGGTGTTTTAACCCGTATTGCTGGTTTATTTGCCCGTCGTGGGTTTAATATTGAGAGTCTAGCAGTTGGGCCTGCCGAACAACCAGGAATATCCCGTATTACCATGGTAGTACCTGGAGATGATAACTCCATTGAACAGTTAACTAAACAACTCTACAAATTGATTAACGTTCTTAAGGTTAACGACATCACCCAAACCCCTTGCGTGGAAAGGGAATTGATGCTATTGAAGGTCAATGTGAGTGCGGCTAACCGCGCTGAAGTGTTAGAAGTCGCTCAGGTTTTCCGCGCCAGAATTGTCGATATTTCCGATGATACCGTTACCATAGAAGTTGTGGGTGATCCTGGGAAAATGGTCGCCATTATGAAAATGTTAAGCAAGTTTGGCATTCGAGAAGTAGCCCGCACCGGAAAAATTGCCTTAACCCGTGAATCTGGAGTTAATACAGAATATCTGAAGTCCCTACAGGCTAAAGTAAGCTAATAATTTGCCACAGTAGAGGTTAAACCATCCCTATGAACTATAATCAATAGGAGTGTTTAAGAGATTAGCAATTATGAGCAACATTAACGAACAAATCAAAAAAGAAACAGAAGAAGCTAGAAACGTTTGTAGTACCGAGGGAGCAAGCTCTGGAGACTGTGCTGCAGCTTGGGATGCAGTAGAAGAACTTCAAGCAGAAGCTTCTCATCAAAGGGAAAAAGAAACCCCCAAAACCGGTTTTCAACAATATTGTGATGATAATCCTGATGCCGTTGAATGTCGAGTTTACGAAGATTAGGGAAAATAGGGCTTTTATCAGGCCACTGTCCCTTAAACTAACCTAAAATTCCTAGCAGTGGAGATACCCAATAATTTTCACTGCTTTCTTACCAAAAAATTTGTTCAATATTTGATAACCCTTTAATTTATTATGTCAGTTCTGGCGGCAATCTCAGTTTTAGTTATATTGATTTTTGTTCATGAGTTGGGTCACTTTTTGGCAGCTAGGTTACAAGGAATCCATGTAACCCGCTTTTCCATCGGTTTTGGACCTGTTTTGGCTCGATACGAAGGCAAAGAAACAGAGTACACCCTTTGCGCTATTCCCTTAGGAGGATTTGTCCTTTGCGCTATTCCCGATGACGATCCTGAAAGCGATATTGCCCCTGATGACCCAGATTTACTGCGAAATAGACCTATTTTTGACCGTGCAATCGTTATTAGTGCTGGAGTCATCGCTAATCTTATTTTTGCCTATTTTCTCTTGGTAGGACAAACAGCCACCGTAGGAGTTCAAGATTTACAACCTGGTTTAATGATCCCTCAAGTAGATGAAAATTCCGCAGCTATGGTGGCAGGAATGAAATCAGGGGACATCGTCCTCTCCGTGGATAATCAATCTTTAGGCAGCTTTCCTGAAGCAACCACCGTCTTTATTGATAAGGTTAAAAACGCTGCTGAGCAACCTTTGGAGTTAGAAGTTAAACGAGAAGAACAGATTGTAAATTTAACTGTAATTCCCCAAAGTAATGAACAAGGAGAGGGGAAAATTGGAGTTGGATTATTACCCAATGTTCGATTAAACCGCGCTCAAAATTTCCTCCAAGCTTTCAGCTACGGTGCAGAAGCTTATCAAAATATAACCGTATTAACCCTACAAGGATTTTGGCAATTAATTAGTAATTTTCAAGAAAATGCCCAACAGGTTGCCGGACCTGTTAAAATCGTCGAATATGGTGCGAGCATTGCTCAAAATAATGCAGGTAACTTGTTTCAGTTTGGTGCTTTAATTAGCATAAATTTGGCTGTTATTAATACCTTACCTTTACCGGCATTAGATGGTGGACAATTGGTATTCCTTATTATAGAAGGATTATTTGGTAAACCTTTACCCCTAAAACTTCAAGAAGGAATTATGCAAACAGGTTTGGTTTTATTACTCAGTTTGGCTATCTTTATTATCATTCGTGACACGGTTAACTTGGCAGTGGTTCAAGAGTTGATTCAACAAATTGGACTGTAGATAAAAGTTTAAACAGGAAACATCAGGAAAATTAATTAGTAGGGATGGGGTGAAATTTTGGAAGACAAAGCGAAATTAAAACAGGAACTGCTAGACAAAATTGGAGAGCTTAAAACTACTACAGATGTTAATTTTGGCTCTCCAATTACTGATGTTAACTTAGAAAAAGAGACCATCAAAGAAATTGGGGGATTAACCGAAAAACTAGAAGGCCAAAACCCTCATTTATTTCCCCTACGTTATGCGGTAGACGTTCTCGATGGAATTTGGCACTTGCAATACTCAACTTCCAGGGAAATTCGTTCCTTAAGCAAGTTGAAATATGGCTTAAAAGTTGGCTCGGTTTATCAAGTTATTGATCTGAAAACTCAATCTTTCTTTAATCAGGCTTTTGTTAAACATCGCTTAGGATTAATATCAGGATATGTTCTCATTACTGCCACTTTTGAATCAGCGAAAGAAAATAGTTCCCCACTCCCTGATAAACGATTGAATATCGACTTCAAAAAACGTTATTTGGCTATCGATAAAATTGCCGGAGTAACAACCCCTAAGTTAAATCCTTTCAAAATTGTACCAGCCCGCAATCCTAAAGGAAGAGTACCAGTTTTTGATATTACCTATCTGGATGAAACTTTACGCATCGGTAGGGGAGGAGATGGCGGGATCTACATCTTATCCAAGTCAGATAATACAAAATTACCTACAGTGATCAGTGAGCAGTTACCAGTGATCTGATTTCTGGGTGAGAAGGAATCTCGGTAGGAGTTATTTATCTTTAACATTAAGTTTTATTAAGTTATAATAAGAAATAAGAACTACGGACAGTAAGTCCGTGATACTTTAATCAAATTAATAAACCAATTATGTTAAAAAAAGTTATTGCACCAATCCTTGTACTTGCCTTTGCCATTACAAATCTAACCATTTTAGGTTTAAATTTAAGAAACTTAGCTCAATCCCGTATTGAAGAGCAAGATTACTTCGTTAAAGTTGATCGTCAAGCCAATATAGCCATTGTTGAACCCAACTACGGTTACTTTTTCCATCCCGATCCAGAGGTTAAAGGCGATCCTACAGGAGAGGTTTTATATGAAGCTCTAAACAGTATTGAGCAAGAATATGGGGTTAAAGAAACTAAAATGATTAGTTTTGAAAGAAAAGGTTACATGATCCCTAACTTATACGTCTTCCTCAAGTCTAATCAACCCCAGGAAACTATAGCTAATAGTCAGTCTGTTGATCAATTATCCATGTAATTGAGTTCTCCAGGGGTTAAAACACCCTGGAATCAAGCGCGGATGTTGCTACGCGCTTTCAATAATGGACAATGGATTTCCAACATTAGAAACACAGGTTAACCAGTTATAGCACTACAAAAATTAGTTAGGACATCACTGTAAGGTGGGCAGTGCATCTGCCTACGGGGTTGTGCAACTTTGTCAACGTCAAACACCATAATGCGTAGTGCTATATCTACTCCAGGCAATAGTTAGGCAAGACTGATGATAAATTAATGTTAAAAATGCTTGCTTTTGATTGACTTGACATGGTATTCTAAGAATGATAGAAAAGGTGTGCGCTTATAACCTACCTTTTTGGGGAAAGAAAAAAAAGAAATAAAACATTACCCAAACGCCAAACATTCTAATCAGTTAGAGAAAAATTGTTTTTGGATTGCACCACTACCATATTTATATGTTTCTTTCAAGAGCAGCTTTACATTCGTTTACTTTTTCTTAGTACAGAAGTTCAAAATCTTGAGGGTTAATGGGTAAGTTGAGGTTATTTTCAGCAGTTAGTCAAATATTGGGAACGAGAGATAGGGGATAAATTGAGCTATTTTTTTTGAGATAAACCTTCCCTCGATTATCAGTCTCTACGATCATACCACAACCCAGTAAACTCGTTGCTTATTGCAAGTAATTCTCACACATTTCGTTATGTAAACAAGCTCAAAATTTTTTATTTTCTAAGTTATTCTGTTTTTTGATAAGTTTTGATTATGAATGATGGGGGTAAGGGTAAAACACAGTGTTAAACCCATAGGGATGGTTTCGGTGTATCATCAAATAATGGCTAAAAAAGGAGCATTTTATGAGTTTTTGGCGACGTATTTGGGGGATATTTAATGCGGATAATGATGTTAATTGGAGTGAGACGGTTAAGGGAGGAGTGGAAGCGAGTGAGAAGATTTTTGCTTTAGCTGAAGCGGTTAATAAGAAGGAAAATAAGGAATTTTTAAAGTCAATATTAAAGCCGACCTCAGTAACGCCAACCTCAGTTACGCCAACCTCAGTAACGCCTACCTAGAAGGTATTAAGTGGAATAAATACACCAACTGGGAAGGAGTCCAAGGCTTAGAAACCGCTAAAAATGTCCCAGAAGCATTGAGGGAACAGTTATGGTTATAAACAGTTATAAACTACCAGTTTCCTAAAGTAGGGGTTAACGGCCGTTAACCCCTACAGCCTTAACATTCAAAAATTATCTTATCTAACTATATCAATGAAGTTAACGTTATGCTAGAATTGCCAAAAATATTAATTTAGGAAAGAAAATAAAAAATGGAAACCATAGATATTGATAAAGCGATACCTGAAATCAAGAAATTATTGGAAATAGCTGCAAAAGGAGAAGAAATTATTATTACAAAAAATAATCAACCAATGGTCAAAATAGAATCAATTAAAAACATAAATCAACGACCTTCTCTGTTTGGTAGTGATCGAGATATCATATCTATTACAGATGATTTTGATGAACCTTTAGAAGACTTTACTGAGTATATGTAATGAAATATTTATTAGATACTCATAGTTTAATTTGGTTTTTTGCCGGTCATCCTAACCTTAGTAATAAGGTTCGAGAAATAATGGAGGATGATAATCATCAAAAGCTGATTAGTTTAGTAAGTGTTTGGGAAATGGGAATTAAACAAAGTAAAGGAAAATTTAATTTATTCTTACCATTAGAAGACTATATCAACAACAAGATAAAACTTGAAGATTTTGACTTACTTCCCATTAAGTTAAATCATGTAAGTTTAATTACTAGCTTACCCTTTCATCACAATGATCCCTTTGATCGCTTATTAATAGCTCAATCAATAATAGAAAACATACCTATTTTGAGTAAAGATATAGCTTTTGATGCTTATGATGTCAATCGTTTATGGTAAAATCGTTTAGCTTCCTTAACTACTTCCATAGTAACCATAAAATTTTTTTTTATTTACCCAAGTCATGGGTTGAAAATTATCATCATTAATAATAGTTACTGTATCCCCAGAAGGTTTAATCACAAATAAACCCTTTTTATAAGCTAAGAAAAGAATTAGTGGATTTTGAGTCACTACATTAAAAAAAGATAATAAATTGTTCTGTTGTTTGAATTATATTCGATAATAGGAATGGGAGTGTTATCATTAATCACTATGATCAAGCCTTCTCAGAAACAACCCAAATGTTGCCTTAATGATCCTTAAAAAATGAGGTAACTAGCTCATCTTTTGTCTCAAAACTGTCAAGTCTTCGCAACAAAACTTACTATTTCACTTGATCGATCGCTAAAGAGAGAGAACACTATGAACAGTAAAACCTACGCCACCATTGATGGCAACGAAGCCGTTGCCAGAGTTGCCTACCGTCTCAACGAAGTGATCGCCATTTATCCCATCACCCCCTCATCACCGATGGGAGAATGGGCAGACGCTTGGGCATCTACAGACAAAACCAACCTCTGGGGTACGGTTCCCTCTGTAGTGGAAATGCAAAGCGAAGGAGGGGCAGCCGGGGCTATTCATGGATCATTGCAAACAGGGGCGTTAACCACCACATTTACCGCCTCTCAGGGCTTATTATTGATGCTCCCTAACCTCTACAAAATAGCAGGGGAACTCACGGCCACAGTGATCCATGTTGCCGCGCGATCGCTGGCGGCACAGGGCCTATCTATTTTCGGGGATCACGGGGACGTAATGGCTGCCCGGAGTACAGGTTTAGCTCTGATCGCCTCTGCATCTGTGCAAGAAGCCCAGGATCTGGCCGCCATCACCACCGCAGCCAGTTATGAGGCAAGACTCCCTGGAATACACTTTTTTGATGGGTTTAGGACATCTCATGAAGTACAGAAAGTAGAATTATTAGATGATAGTGTACTGCGATCGCTGATCGACGATGAATGGGTGATCGCCCATCGCAACAGGGCTTTAACCCCCGATCGCCCGGTTATTCGGGGAACGGCACAAAACCCCGATGTTTACTTCCAGGCCAGAGAAACGGTAAACCCCTTCTATGCAGCTTATACCGAGGTTTTAGAGAAGGCCATGGATAAGTTTGCCCAACTCACAGGAAGGCAATATAAACTCTACGAATATCATGGTGATCCCGAAGCAGAAAGGGTAATTATTTTGATGGGTTCAGGTTGCGAAACCGTTCATGAAACAGTAGATCATTTAATCCCCCAAGGGGAAAAAGTAGGAGTCCTAAAAGTTCGTTTATATCGTCCCTTTGCAGCAGAAAAATTAATTTCAGCCTTACCCAAAACAGTTAAGAAAATTGCTGTATTAGATCGTACCAAAGAACCTGGAGCAGCAGGAGAACCCTTATATGTAGATGTGATCACAGGGTTTATGGAAAACTGTCAAGAAATGCCCCTACCAAAAATTGTGGGCGGACGCTATGGTTTATCCTCCAAAGAGTTTACCTCGGCCATGGTTAAAGGAGTGTTTGATAACTTAGCTTTAGATAGACCAAAAAATCATTTTACTGTTGGTATTAAAGACGATCTGAGCAATACCAGTATTGATTACGATCCCAACTTTTCCACAGAACCCGATAACGTTGTCCGAGCAATATTCTATGGTTTAGGTTCAGATGGAACAGTGGGTGCTAACAAAAACTCCATTAAAATTATTGGAGAAGAAACCGATAACTACGCTCAAGGATATTTCGTTTACGACTCCAAAAAATCCGGTTCTGTTACCGTATCTCACCTCCGTTTTGGACCCAAACCTATCCAGTCCACTTACCTAGTTACAAAAGCCAACTTTGTCGCTTGTCATCAATGGGAATTTTTAGATAAGTTTGACCTTTTAGAACCTGCCGCCGAGGAATCAATATTTCTCATCAATAGTCCCTACGAACCAGAATATGTGTGGCAACAACTGCCCCGTACCGTCCAGGAACATATTCTTAACAAAAACATCAAAGTTTATGTTATAAACGCCTACGAAGTAGCCAAGAATGCAGGGATGAGGAGCAGAATAAACACTGTTATGCAAGTGTGCTTCTTTGCCCTAGCTAATGTACTGCCCAAAGAAGAAGCGATCGCCCAGATCAAAAAATACATCCGTAAGACTTACGGTAAGAAAGGGGAGCAGATCGTAGAAATGAACATGAAAGCAGTTGACGCTGCCTTAGATCATCTTCACCAGGTAACTATTCCCACTCAAGTAGATAATAACGCCTCCGATATGGATCATCCCATCCCAGATACCGCACCGGCTTTTATTAGGGATGTCTTGGGTAAAATAATGGCCAGGAAAGGGGAAGAGATCCCAGTCAGTGCCTTACCCTGCGATGGTACTTATCCCAGTGGGACAGCAAAATGGGAAAAACGTAATGTTGCCCAAGAGATACCTGTTTGGGATCAAGATATTTGTGTTCAATGTGGTAAATGTGTCCTAGTTTGTCCCCATGCCGTCATTCGCTCGAAAGTATATGAAGAAGCAGCCCTGACTAATGCTCCCGTCAGCTTCAAGAGTGCTAACGCCAAAGACTCAGACTGGAGGAAAACAGAACTCAAGTTTACCATCCAAGTCGCTGCTGAAGACTGTACAGGTTGCGGTGTTTGTGTGGATGTGTGTCCCGCCAAAAATAAATCTCAACCCAAACTAAAAGCCATTAATATGGCACCACAACTGCCTATTAGGGAACAAGAAAGAGAAAACTGGGACTATTTCCTATCTATCCCCAACCCCGACCGAAATACCCTAAAACTCAACAAAATAAACCATCAACAGATGCAAGAACCCTTATTTGAGTTTTCCGGTGCCTGTGCAGGATGTGGGGAAACCCCTTATCTCAAGTTAGCCACCCAGTTATTCGGCGATCGCATGGTAGTAGCCAACGCCACGGGATGTTCTTCCATTTATGGTGGAAACTTACCTACAACACCCTGGAGCCAAAACCAAGAAGGAAGGGGCCCGGCCTGGTCTAACTCTCTATTTGAAGATAACGCAGAATTCGGTTTAGGGTTCCGTGTATCGATAGATAAACAAGGGGAGTTTGCTACGGAGTTGGTGAAAAGTTTAGCTTCTGAGATCGGGGAAGCGTTGGCCCAAGGGTTATTAAACGCCCAACAGATAGATGAAGCGGAGATATTTGAACAAAGACAACGAGTAGCTATTCTTAAACACCGTTTAGGGGAGTTAAAGGACGGTAACTTAGACGAAACCACCCAAGCTAAGGTTACTATGTTGCAGTCTGTAGCAGACTATTTAGTTAAGAAGAGTGTTTGGATCATCGGTGGTGACGGTTGGGCCTATGATATTGGTTATGGTGGGTTGGACCATGTGTTAGCCAGTGGCCGCAACGTTAACATTTTGGTTATGGATACGGAGGTTTATTCTAATACCGGGGGACAAGCATCTAAAGCCACACCTCGCGCTGCTGTAGCTAAGTTTGCTGCTGGTGGTAAACCCTCACCCAAGAAAGACTTAGGGTTAATGGCTATGACTTACGGTAACGTTTATGTAGCCAGTGTAGCTATGGGTGCAAAGAATGAGCATAGTGTCAAAGCCTTTTTAGAAGCAGAAGCCTATCAGGGTGTCTCTTTGATTATTGCCTATTCTCACTGTATCGCCCACGGTATCAATATGACCACTGCTATGAGTTATCAGAAGGACATTGTAGACAGTGGACGTTGGTTATTGTATCGTTATCATCCCGACTTAGTAGGAGAAGGAAAGAACCCCTTACAGTTAGATAATAGACGACCTAAGCTTCCTGTTGAACAGACTATGTATCAAGAAAACCGTTTCAAAATGTTAGCTAGAAGTAAACCAGATGCTGCCAAAAAATTGCTTAAAGAAGCGCAAGCGGATGTTAATACTCGTTGGCAAATGTATCAATATTTAGCGGCAAGGCAGTTAGAAATAAGTAACGGCAATGGACATAGTAAAGCCGACGCTGAGGTAGTAACTTCTGTTAAATAGGTTTCGTTTTTGATAGTTTAGGGTGGTTTTTTAAGGACTCACCCTTTGTCGTACAATAAATTTAAGTTTAAAGGTTAACTCAAAGGAAGCTGACTTATTAATCCCAGATTCCGCACTTCAAAATGTAGTATAAAAAAAATACATAGTTTTAAAAAGTCCGAAAATCATACCTGGGCAAGAATATTTCTCTTTTTATTAAATTTTTAGGAAAAATAATCAAATTAAGAAGATTTATACTCATTGAAAACTTAGCAAGACTCAGCACAAACGAAGGAGAGTTTCCTCTTCTCATTTGATATCATTAGACTCTTATTCTTTTATTATTTTTGCTTTATCCAATTCAATTTATAGATAATATCTTTGACAAGATGCAGGTAATAAACTCAATATAAAACGCCTTTCTTCTGTTAAATTGACAATTTGTTTAACTCCGTTTAAAATCACATAATGAATACCTTGAAAACATTGAAATATCCACCTCAAAGTCGGACGCAATGTTACTTTCCTTACTTGATTATTTATTCCTTTTTTGACTCTTTTTAAACAATTTCTTAATTCTCTTTGCCCCAAGTTATAAATCAACAAACACAAAGACATTAAAAATAACATTGTTTCTATTCTTTCTGGTTTTTCAACGAAGAAACTATCAGTAAAAAATAAGGGATCTTTCAAAAATCGAAATCCTCTTTCCGTAGATTGCTGGTTTTTATAAGTTATCAGAATTTCACTAGCTTCTAATTTATTTTCCTCTACTAAGTTAGTTGCTAAAATAAATTTTCCTGCTTCTTTAGTCTTTCTACTTATCTCTTCATCTTTTTTGATGATCAGACTAATCATTTTATAAATCTTTTCCTTTTTTTTCGAGTAATTTTCAATCAGTTCAACTTCTTTTATTTCCAACAATCTCAATTTTTTATTAATAGCTTTTAATTTATATCGAGCAGCTTGAGGATGTTCAAATTCTTCAGATTGTATTTCTTTAAGAAATTTTTGGGATTTCTTCTCTTCTTGGGAAAGTTGTTTTTCTAGTTTTTCCAAATCACTTTTCTGTCTTTTTTCACTCAAGACTATTAACCAAGTTTGCTTGATTCCACCATAAGTAACAATTTCTTCTTTCCAGGTATAACTTTCTAAATTTAGGTCACTTCTTTTTTCTTTATCTTCCTCTTTTACTTCTTCCACCTCTATATTTTGCACTAATTCTTTTGCTTTTTTTATGGTCATTGGAACTCTCGTTATCCATTTTAAATGTTGGATTAGTTGGAGATTTTCTTGACCATATAAAGCACTATCACAAACCATGATACTATCAAACTTTATTTGCTTTTTGAATTCTACTAAAACTTTTCCAAATACAGCTTTATCAGATTCATTTCCATCTCCTACTCTCACAAATAATGGAATATCTCCATCTTGGCTTGTTATTAAATCCAAGACACATTGTTTTAAGTCTGGTCTATGATCCCGAGAATATCCTTTCTTAATAAAAATTGGTCTTTCTTTAATAATTTTTTCTTCTTCCTGTTTCTCTTTATCTTCTTCCCTTTTATATTCTCCATCTAAATGAAATGATGTGGAATCTAAATGGGAGTATTTAAGGTCTATTTTAAATTTTTAAATTACTTCTAAAACTACTTCAATAAAAATATCATTTAGTCCATATTTATATAATTCATCCATTACTCTCCCAATTTTATCATCATTAAGGTAATCAGGTTTAATTCTTTCTCCTAACAATTTCTCAATGGCTTTATCTTGAAAAAACTGACTGAATAAATATAGAGGTCTTGAAACAAATCCTAGTCCATTGATTAAAATAGACTTAACTACTGTACCTGCTGAGATTTTTTCTCTAACATCTATTCCTAATTTATTATTAATTATTTTGACTATTCCTATTTCATCAATTAAACCAGCTACTATCCCCAAATGGTCTAAATTTTTAACTTGTATTTCTTCTAAATAAGACATTTTTCGCTCTTTTTTTACAGAGGAAACAACTTAAGCAATTATCCCACTTTTTTGTCTTCAAGAGCTTAAGCAATTATACTTAATTATTAACCCCAGGCTTGTAGTATTTAATGCTACTTTTTGAAGTGCGGAATCTGGGATGAATAACTCTAGCCCACTATGGGAACGCATTATCGCAATAATTTTAGCTAGTGGAGTATTATTAACATTCGTTTTGATTATTTTTAATCCTCAACAATTAAATACTTCAACATTTGCAATTATTAGATTTTTAGCTGCTTTTACTGCTGCTGTAGCAGGTTTTTTATTTATAGGAACTCTTGAACTAAGTGTGAACCTAAATAAAGGGATAATCAAAGGAACAGGAGCATTTGCTATTTTTATTGCAGTCTTTCTCCTATTTTATCATGAATTACCGTCTGACTCTAATCAAGATTTTGAAAGAAAAAACTCAGGTTTAGAACCTGGACTATTTCGAGGAAGCTATTCATCCAATTTTATAGATTATAGACACTTGACGGGTAATAATGAGTATCCTGTTTTATCTTTTGTAGCAACTAAGTTTCCTGAAGAGTTTAATTATATTCTTGGTTTAGAAACACCTCCCATTATACAATCAAAAAATCCTGTGTATGAAAGTATACAAAAATTTAGAAACGAAAGTGGAAATAAAGATTTAGTTTCTCGATATTTAACTCCCTCAGGATATGAATATACTTATCATGATAATGATAGAACGATAGTAGCTAATGAACAGTTAAATGCTTCTTATGAAGAGAAAACAATCACAAAAGAAGTTTATGAAAAGAAGATTTTTAATCAAAATAGTGAGGAGTATGAAAATGAAATAATTAATCGTGATGGAGAAGGCAATGAATTTACTTATGCCCCGATATACGCTGAACTTCAATCATCACTAAATGATGCGAAGTGGACTTCTATTATGGGAACTGATGTGATTTTAAGTGCATTGCCAGATCAATCCCTTTCATTAGAGAAAATTTCAGCATCAGGTGGTAGTATCTTGCAGTTTCCTAAACTTTTATCCTTAAAGTATGATGATAAAATGCCAAATGCTGTTCACACTTGGATTAAAAAAGTTATCAGTGAAAATCCCAATCAAAGAGGATTAGTCGGTTATACTTACTCCTATTTAGGTAAGTCTTTAATCTCTAAATTTAAAAGTCCTGAAAATTTCTTTTTAGATCCATGTGGCATGGGACCTTCTGTTTCTCGTTTAACAGCATCACCTTATATCAGATTCCTAGATATTTGGAATCCGAGCGATTTATCTATGAATTTAGAATCTATGGAATTACAAATGATCTCTAAAAATTCCTACAAATTGACTGAAGTTGACCAAAGAGATCAGCTTTTTAATAAAATTTCTACAAAAGAATCGAAAATAAAAATACGGATATCTCCTAATCAACATCTCCTAATACCTACTGAATTTGGCTTTGATAATAGGGCTATAGAACTAGGTGATTATCTTAATTACTTTAACTTTGATTCTAATAGTCTTTCAAAAACAATTAATAAAGCTTTGTATGTTTCTCGACCATATTTAAAACCATTTAATAATGAACCAAATCTAGAAAAAATAACTAATACTATTTCTCTAGATAAAGATTTTACAAAATCGACTACAAGTATTGACTCTTTAATAAATAGTATTCCTAAAAGGTTAGCTGTGGGTTCTATTATCAATATCAATTCTATAACAGTTAATGGCAGAAAAATTACTATAGATCCACCTTTAAACGAACCAGAATATTCCTTATCAGCCTACTTTGCGTATGGTAGTTGTCCTTATCTTTTAGTTCTTGATTCAGATGATAAACCATTTAGGAAATTAGGAACAATTTTAACTGGGGTAGAATCTGAAAAATCAAAACAAACGAAATTATACCGATTGAATGACCGACCTTTAAAAGTTAAAATTGAAGAACGAGATCCAGAAATTACCTATCTTGATTCTTTATCTTTCATTTATCAAGATACACAGACGCAAGAATTAAAGGAAGTTTTTTATCCATTAGCAGAACTTCAAAAAATTGATCAACAATATTTTTTATTACATCAAAGAGAATCACTGGAAATTGACTTAAATAAAATACTTCCAGATACAGCATCTAACATTAAACTTAAAATAAACGGATATTACGAATTAATTTAGTGCGATCGCCGATCTTATAGTGCGATCGCTGATCTTGTAGGTTGGGTTGAGAGACAAAACCCAACATTACCCTTTTTGTGTTTTGCATCTCTCTGAATTGTTTAAGATAGATAATAGTCACTGTTGTAATCTTTATCTGGATAAATTATGCCAACACTGAATTTAACCAATGAACAAGTTATCGACTTAATAAAACAATTACCTATTCAACAACAGGGAGAAATTTTAAAACTCTTACTACTTCAAGAATGGGAAGAATGGGAATCTTTATCTAGGTATGGTCATGATAAAATGCAAACAATAGCACAGCAAAGAGGATATAATTGGGACAAAATGACCGAAGAAGACAAAGAACGATTAATTGATGAAATTGTACATGAAAAATAGTGAAATATACCGTTGTTTTTGATACCAATATCTTGCTGTCTGCGTTGCTTTCCCCAAACGGAAAATCATTTCGCTGTTTAGCATTAGCAAAAATAGGTCAAATTGAATCAGTAACTTGTCAAGAGATATTAGATGAGTTTGCTGAAAAACTGTTATTAAAATTTCAATTTTCTGAAGACATGACACAATTAGCAGTTGATGAAGTAAAAAGCTTTTCTCGCTTAGTTAGTATTACGGGAAATCTTAAAGCTGTTCCTGATGATCCTGATGATGATATGGTAATTGATTGTGCAGTTATTGGAAAAGCAACCCATATTGTAACAGGAGATAAACATCTTTTAGCTTTATCAAATTATCAACAAATTTTGATTATGAAAGCAACAAATTTTGTTAACTTATTGTCTGAAAGTTAAAGCAGTGCGATATAAAATTACCATTAGCTAATGTGTAAAAAGTAAAAATTTCTGTTTTATTTTCATCAACTTACTTTTGCTAGAAAATTTATGCTTATATTGCATCAAATGTTCATTCCAAGCAATAGGCATTTGATCCCAAGTTCTGTCATTAAAAATTCTACCACCTGCTTTAGAATAGCGTCCTCCCCATTGTTTAAAAAAGAAGGGAACCTCTGCTTTTTGTGTTTGCTCTAAAATAGACTGAACCCACTCAGGTTTAATAGGACGATGTTTAAAACCCGACTCACCCCCAACAATTACCCAATGAATGCCAGTTAAATCTAATTCTAACGCTCCTAAAAGGGTTTCACAAGATAAGAAACGTACCTTAGCTGGAACTTCTCTTAAAGCATCAATTCTCTCGGTGTAGGGTTGATTTTCTACTGATACACCCATCCAAATATTATCAGACCATTCTAACTCAGGAGCTAATTCTACAAGTCTTTGATCCCGTTTAGTTAAAATTTGGTATATGTGCCAAGGCGTTTCCTTCATTACTGCAAAAACCTCTTGCAGATAACTGATGGGAACATCTTCATGAAAAAGATCACTCATTGAATTAACAAAAATTCGGCTAGGAGTACGCCAACGTCTGGGTTGATCAAGTCTTTCTCGATGAAGCGTTAATTTAAAGCCTTCTGGAAAACTCTTCGTAAAACGCTGAGTTAATGCCTCTGCATAACAATAAGTACAACCTGGACTGACTTTAGTGCATCCAGTTGAAGGATTCCATTCAGATAAATCAGAAGAATTACAAGATGAACTTTTTAAAATACCCACACCATGTGATTATATAAAAAGTGAAATCGAAAAGGGAAGCATCACTAACGATGATTTTTATCTAGATATCATTGGTTTAATTCCTGAGAATTCAGAAGACTATCAACAGTATAAGTGTCTTGAGGAGATTAGTAACAATATTACTATAATTAGAGTCGAAACATATCAGGAACTTGAAGAAGCTATAAAGACACAAAATCCAGATAATAGTTGGACAAAATCAAAACAATCACCAGAAAAAACAGAAGATCCAGAGGACAAAGAACCCGACGGAGGGACCACAATAAATAAATTTTATATAATAATACCAATTGTTTTAGTCAGTGGACTAGGAATAACTGCACTATTACGGCCTGTGCGCAATTTTATTGGAAATACTTTAATTAATGTGGGAAATGCACTGGTTAAAACAGGGGAAAGTTTAAAAAAAGACAAGGAAAATGAAGATAATCAGATAGATAAATCACAATAAGTGCGATCGCCTATCTTGTAGTGCGATCGCTTATCTTGTAGGTTGGGTTGAGAGACGAAACCCAACATAAGCTATTCTTGTTTTTGACATTTATTTGTTGGGTTGCATTTTGTTTAACCCAACCTACAAAGCAGGGCTATTTCATTCTAATTTTTGACTTTTTGTGCATTAACGAGAATCGGTCATCTTAGAGGTTTAAATTTAAATTAGCTAATTCCTGAAACCCAGTAAACTCGTTACCTAACTCCAGAATGAAATGACCCTGCCTACAAAGCGATAACATATTTATGGGATAAGATAGAGAAATTTGGATCAATTATGCAATTTTAGTGGGATGAAAACAAAGCAAAACAGAACTTATCAAAACATAGTGTTTCTTTTGAAGAAGCAAAAACGATTTTGATGATCCCTTATATGTTGACTTCTACGATCCTGATCACTCAGACAATGAAGAACGTTATCTTATGGTAGGACAATCTAACCGACGACGTATACTGATTTTATCTTATACTGAAAGAGGGAATAGAATTCGCCTTATTAGTGCTAGAGAAGTCACACCAAACGAGAGAAAAACTTATGAACAAGGATAACCCTAATGTCAATGATGACTTAAGAGAAGAGTATGATATCACCAGTTTAAAAGTCAGAAAATTTCGTCGAAATAGAAAAAGTTTTGCCGGCAATATCGTCCGTTTAGATCAAGACGTAGCTGAAATGTTTCCTAATGCAGAAGCAGTCAACGAAGCATTACGCTTTTTAATGAGGGTAACACAACAAAATCAATCTCCTAAAATATAGCGCGATCGGTGATAGGTAATATATTTGCTTAATTAGTTATGGTCAAAGTAACAAACAGGAGAGCAAAATTTATGAACAAAATTTCAATCTAGGTTGGGTTGAGAGACGAACCCCAATCTAACTCCTTAATTAACTGAATATTCCGTAAATTGTCGTTTAAAAGGAGGATGAAAACCAATAACAATATCTGATTTAGGAACACCATTTTTCACTAATTCTTCCCCTATTTCTATTTCCGTTCCATTATGTTGAATCCATATTTTATTATTTTTAATATCTAAATGTAAAATACAACCATAAACCCAATTGTCATTTTTCCAACCCACATTAACAATTTGATAATGATGTCTAATGGGATCAAAAATCAATTCTGTTTCAACATCCTTATCTTGGCTAAACTGAGCATATTCTTGCAATATATTTTGTATAATAAAGCTATACTTTTCTAACTTATCCATTGTTGAATAACCTCTTCAGTTGGTTTATAAATAATCAGTTTTAAGTTATAATCAATCATTATTTTTTGAACAAATCGTGTTCGAAAAAGAGAGTTGTAGGTATCATCAGGAATTGCTAAATACAAAATTCTATTAGGTTCTGATTCTTTTAGAATAGTACGATAATTAATAAATTGACCCAGTGCAGTATGAAATTCTGAAACTGCTGCCGTTTGGATAAAACTTTTAATTTCAACTGCTATTTTTTGGTTCTTTTTTTCAGCAGCTAACACCTTTTCAGCCCCCAAATCTATATACATTTTACCTAATTCATAGTAAATTAGATAGGGATCATGAGTAATTTGCCACTCCTCCCTTTCCAGTGCATGAATAACAGCATCATGAAAAACATCTCTAGCGGGCATATTAGTCTTACAATATAAACAGACTTATCCTTATGCTACTATTGTACCATAAAATTAAAGATTATACTTATCTTATTTATTAATTGTAATAGAATAGAGTTTATGAAAATAAAATTTAATTTGAATAAAATTATCGTAACTGCTCACCGCAACAAAAAAGTCTTATTGAAAAGCACTACAAACAACATCAGTTGAGTCAACAAAAATATAAGCCCTGTGATTTAGCGTAAAATTTAAGCTAATTTATTACGGCTATTTTAATGACTAACATTCCCAGAATCAATTCTTTTAAAAACCTCAAATAAAAACAACAATATGAGAAAAAAAGAATAGTAAGATAGTTTTTTGTTAGCGGAGATTATCCGCTAACCTTTTGTATTTTTGTGCAGAGAGATAGGGCGATCAAGAAAAATCTATCCCCCATCGGCTCCGGAGCCTTTTACATCTCTAATCCTGGGGGACTCCGACCAGCTAATGACAATAATTCGCATAATTGGACAATGGCATTTTGCCCCTGTAATCTCATGGTCTCTAAAAAACTGAACATTTGGGTGACTAACTCTGCACCCCAGTCGCTTCTTGCTCCCCCACTTACTTTGCGGTGAATGACAATGGGACGTAAAGCTCTCTCAGCATCATTATTATCTGGTTTGACTTCAGGATAAGTTAGAAAGGTGAACCACTCTTCCCAATGACGTTTGAGACGGTTAATCAATCTTTGTGCATCATAAGGCCATCCTTTTTTGGGAGTTGCTTTAAAAATCTTTTGCAGTGAGTTCTCGACTTCTGTTCTTTTGGAGCCTAAGTCTTCAAGGGTTAAATTTCGACCATGATAATGACGATAATGGATACGGGCGGTTGCTAAAACTTGCTGTACATCGGCAGCAAATTCTCGATTCGCTTGAAAACGACTGGTTTTAAGGGACTCTAACTCTCGTTCTAAATGTGCCAGACATTTCTGTTTGGCCATCGCACTTTGTCTAAAGTAGGCACTATAGCAGTCACTGGTGAGGATGCCCTTAAAATCTGCTCCTAACAATTTCTCGACTTCTGCGGAGCTTCTAGTGGGAGCCAACATCAACACACAGATCTCATTTGATGTGGCTACCCAAACCCAATACTTGATGCCATCGATGCAATAACTGGTTTCGTCAACACATCGGATTCCTGGCTGCTGGATGTACTTTAACCACTGTTGGGTCAAGGGTTCTAAACTTTCTTGAAACCATTTGTGCATTTTGGCAAGGCTCCCTTGAGAAATGGGAATGCCAAAGACATACTCTATAAAATGTTCCTGTTTACGCCATGTAAGATTACCCCCATAGCCAAGCCAGCCCACGATGCTACTTAATCGCGCCCCATAACTGAATCCTTCTTTAACTCCCAATGGAACAGGACTGTAATCTGACCATCCACAACTAGGACATTTATAGAATCCGCGACGATATTCCCTGATTTCTATGGGTTGGTCTACTACTTCAGCCACTTGCTGGACTTTTTCGGGAACTACTTCATCTCGTTCCACTGAACCCCCACAAACAGGACAGTTTTCTAGTTCTAAAGGGACTATCTTATCGGGCTGACCAAAACCATTACGGGTCTTCCCTGGGTGGTCATATTTTGGTCCGCGTTTAAATCCTTTTTTGCGTTTCTTTTTGTCAGAAGGCTTTTTTAGTTGGTCTGATGATGGGGGGACTGAACTGTTTTTTGAGTTACGGTTTTTTAGCTTATCTCTCTCTTCTTTCAATTTTTCAATTTCTTGCTGTTGTGTAGAGATTTGTTGTTGTTGCTGGTCAATCAGTCTTTGTTGAAGAGATAACTGTTGTTGTGCCTTGACTAGCCACTCAATCATGAAGACATTGTTCGCCAACTGTTCATCGGCGATAGCTCTAACTAGCTTTGAATCAATGGTAGCATTTGTGGTCATAACCCCCACTATACATAAAAATCCCCGATTTTACCTTTATGTTGTCAAGACAGATTCTTTATTGCGGTGAGCAATTACAAATTATCTGTACTTTTTGCCTACTAAATTTAGTAATTGCTCAACAAATATATTCTAAAAGAACTAATCAATTTCAAGCAAGTGCTAAAATTTTTACTGCTCAAAGTCAAGGAACAAATATTGCTTTTGAGGTTTGCTTCAATTCCGATACTTTTGCTCGTCCAAGTAGAGAAGAATATACAACTTTTGTTGAATCAAATCAGTATTGGTTGTATAGGGTTAGAAATAATATTTTAAATTTATTTAATTCTCCTGTCTGGACAGCGGATATGCTTCATTTTAATACTTATTATGGTGCTAGTGGAGGACAAGATATGGAATTAGTTTCAGGGATTATTTATGCAAGAGTCAATGATGAAAATGTTGCATTAGACATTGGGAAATGCTGGAAAAAATTCTCTGAAACTGACCAGACAAATAATGAAGTTAGATTATTTAGGGTTTGCTGAATAAAAGCAAAACCCTATTCTTTAAAAGGTTACACCCATATTCGCGATCGCAAAAAAGATCAGCTTTGTCGGCTACAAACCGCTATAATTGGTAGAAACACCTCCCAGTTGTTGGTCAAGAACAAATGTATCGAAAAGAGGAGCAACCTTTACCGCCCCCAGAAAAATTTGAATTACCTTTCGAGGGCAAATTGTCCCCCAATAATCGTTGGGTAATCATGGCAGAGTTGATACCTTGGGATGATTTTGAGGAAGAATATGCTAAACTTTTTTTCAGCAGAAAAAGGTGCGCCAGCCAAACTATTTAGAATGGCATTAGGGACATTAATTATTAAGGAAAAATTAGGAACAAGTGATAGAGAAACTATAGAACAGATTAGAGAAAATCCCTATCTACAATACTTTATAGGTTTAAATTGTTATCAACAAGAGCCACCACTGGAATCTTCAATGCTAGTTTATTTTAGGAAAAGAATTGATGGAGAATTGATAAACAAAATCAATAAAAAAATAGTAAAAAGAGAAATAGACAAGAGTGATAAAGAAGTAAAAAAAAAGGATTGTCTCCAAGAAAAAGGAGAAAAAATAAAAAATAAAGGTAAACTAATTTTAGATGCGACTTGTGCGCCAGCAGACATCAAATACCCAACGGATTTAGGCATATTAAATCAAGCCAGAATTGAGACAGAAAGAATAATAGATAATCTTTATAAACCATTAAGAGTAAAATTGAGAAAAAAGCCGAGAACTTCTAGAAAAATTGCTAGAAAGGAATACTTAAAAGTAGCTAAAAAACGAAAAGTATCTTATCAAGAAAGAAGAAAAGCTATCGGAAAACAGTTAAAATACCTTAAGAAAAATTTAGGAAATATAGAAGACTTAATTCAAGCTGGGGCTTCCCTGGAAAATCTGACTAAAAGACAGAAAAATTGTCTAGAGACTATCAAAAAAGTTTATGAACAACAACAGTCAATGTGGGAGAATAAGACCCAGAGTGTTCCTCAAAGAATTGTAAGTTTAACTCAACCGCATATTCGTCCAATAGTGAGGGGAAAAGCAGGAAAACCAATAGAGTTTGGAGCTAAACTCTCAGTAAGCTGTGTAGATAACTATGTGTTTCTATACAAAATAAGTTGGGAAAACTTCAATGAATCTTGTCATTTAAAAGAACAAGTAGAAAAGTATAAAGAAACGTTTGGCTATTATCCCGAATCCGTCCATGTAGATAAAATTTATCGAACTAGGGAAAACAGAAATTGGTGTAAGGAAAGAGGGATAAGAATCAGTGGTCCGAAGTTAGGAAGACCTCCGAAAAATGTCAGTGAAGAAGAAAAGAAACAAGCCCACTTCGATGAATGCTTCCGTAATGCTATTGAGGGAAAGTTTGGACAAGCTAAACGAAGATTTAGCCTAAATCTCGTGATGACAAAACTCCCTGAAACCTCCATTACATCTATTGCTATTACATTTTTAGTTGTCAATCTTTCTAAACTTCTGAGGCAGTTTTTGTCGCTTTTTTTGTCCTTATTTACTAATAATAGAACAGGGGAACTCATCAAACCGCCTTTCATTAATTTTGATTATACTTTAAACAATTTTTATGTACTAAAACTTATTGATTTGTCAGAAAATTCTTGGTCAAAAGTGGCATAAATTTTGGAGAAACTTTTTCAGCAAACCCTATTTAGTTATCAATTAAAAAAGATTTATTGGAACAATAATAAATATACGTTCATAGTTGAACCTGTCGGTCAAGGATTACAAATTCTACATTATCGCAAACCAAGACAAACTGTGAACTCAACTGAACCGTTTCCAATTGAAATTGTAGATACAAAGGGTAATAATTTAGGAAAATGTGATACTTTTTCTTATTGTGAGTTTAAACGTTAAAAAATGCAATCGCCTATCTTATAAGTTGGGTTGAGAGACAAAACCCAACATAACCTATTCTTGTCTTTCTTTCGTCAACACGAATGAGATGAAAAGTTTACCAAGGAACTTTGGCCGTCACCTGCATCAACCAAGGATGACCCCACCAAAACAAAGCCACAAAGCCCAACACACCCACATAAGCAGGGCGTAAAAGTTCCTGCAATTCCAAGGTTTGACGACCCTCTAAGATAGCTAAAAAGGGAATAATGGAGGTTCGCTCCTTAACCTTAAGAAAAGCGTCTCCATAGCGTTTTTGGAGGCGATGATCCCCATGCCATACAGCAAAGATATGATGAGCAATTAAACCCAAAGAAGTAACCAAAGTAAATGTCGTTCCCAACCACAACGTATGAGCAATACACCAAATCACTTGTCCTACCATTTGGGGGTGACGACATATTCTTAAAATACCCGTTTCGTAGAGATGGACTTGAGGTTTAGCGATCGCAGCGATTTCCAAAAGATTAAAAGTAGCTGGATAAAGGAACAAAAAAGAGACCAGAGATAGCCCCCAAACTACACCCTTAACCCCAGGAATACCTTGTACTTGCCATAACATCAACCCATCGTAGCGATGATTAAAAAAGTAAATAATTAGAATAGTGGCAAAAGGAATACTCACCAAAGCAAATAAAACTCGATATAATCTGGCCCCAATTTTTGACTCTCCCCAAGATCGTAAAGCTGCCAGTCCACTGTGAGCAACAGCAAATCCCAACAATAATGCTAATATAATCCCGTGACTTGGAGTTAACCAGGTGGGTAGTCCCATCAACATGAATATTTCCTTGTATTAAACTATATAGGCCAACAAATAACCCATAGAATCACTTGATCTATGGGTTCCTTATCATTATGATAGTAATCTATTTTGGTTAGACTGTCATAATATCCGTTTCTTTCGATTTTAATAAATCATCAATTTTGTTAGTAAACTTATCGGTTACCTTTTGGATATCATCTTGTAGATCACGAGATTCATCTTTAGAAATATCGCTATTTTTTTCTTGTTTACGAACATCATCAATGGCATCACGACGAATGTTTCTGATAGCCACTTTACCCTCTTCTGCCATTTTACTAGCTAATTTTACTAAATCTTTCCGTCTTTCCTCTGTCAAAGGAGGAATATTGAGACGAATCACTTGACCATCATTATTGGGAGTCAGTCCCACATCCGACATCTGGATCGCCTTTTCAATTTGCCCCATACTTCCCTTATCATAGGGCTGAATCATGATCATTGTTGCTTCTGGGGTGCTAATATTAGCCAACTGGTTTAAAGGAGTTTCCGTGCCATAATAGTCCACTGTCACCCGATCCAGGATAGCCGGGTTTGCCCGTCCTGTACGAATAGTATTAAACGATCGCTGAGTCGCCTCAACGGATTTTTGCATATTGTCTTTAAGATCATCTAACATCACAGAAACCTCCTACAATGGTTCCAACTTTTTCACCTTTAATTGCTCGAACAATATTCCCCTGGACCGAGAGATCGAAGACAACTATTGGTATATGGTTTTCTTTGCAAAGGGCAATGGCTGTCCCATCCATCACCCGTAAATCATGGGTTAAAACATGGCTATAGGTTAAGCTTTCGTAGCGACGGGCATTAGGATTATCCTTGGGATCGCAGTCATAGACTCCATCCACCTTTGTCGCTTTAAAAACCACCTCTGCCTCAATTTCTGCTGCTCTCAGGGCTGCTGTGGTATCTGTAGTAAAAAAAGGATTCCCCGAACCCGCCCCAAACACAATCACCCGCCCCTTTTCTAGGTGACGGATGGCGCGACGACGGATATAGGGTTCAGCCACTTCCTGCATGGCGATCGCCGTTAATACCCTGGTGGGAATACCCATTTGTTCTAGGGCATCTTGTAGAGTCATGGCATTCATGACTGTAGCGATCATGCCTACATAGTCGGCAGTTGCCCGATCCATGCCGGCCGATGCTGCTTTCACCCCCCTAAAAATGTTGCCTCCTCCGACAACGATCGCTAGTTGGATGCCATGATTAATAACATCTTTAATTTCTTGAGCAATGTCGGCCACGACTTTGGGGTCAATGCCATAGCCCAGGTTTCCCATGAGGGCTTCACCGCTAAGTTTGAGTAATACGCGCTGGTAAGTCATCCCTGTGTCGTAACTGTTTAAATTGAGCCTATTGTATCTGGGTAATAAGCATCAGCTATCTTGTCCTTTTTGTCAAACGCTCTCAAGGGCACTGTAAACCGACATCTTTTGGATCATCAAATTCAATGGGAATAAACTCATGATAATCACCACATGGAACAATATGAATAAGTGAAATAGGGGGATTTCTGCGATCGCCATTCTTGCGCTCGCTATTTTCGTCAGTATTAAATTGAATGGTTGCTGTTGAACCTTGGGCTTGAAAATTAGGGTTAGCGAAGGTTTTTTGAATACGTTTACGAGTCACTCTCTGGGGAATATCAAAAAACAGAAAACGTCTAGGTTGACTTTGTTGTTCTATTGCTTCAATAAAAGCACGAGTGGCATCATAAGCACTGGCTGTTCTTGGGGTAATAATGGTGGTTATGGGATGATTATCTTCTTGCCACAGGTGTTGAGCATTATTTTTAAAGTTTATATTGTTATAATTGGGATCAAATGGATAGATAAAAGAGCTTAATATTATGTTTGATAATACTGTTTTATTATTGAGATTTAACAATTCATCTTTATATGAACTCCATAAACCCGCCACCGAAATTTGATTATTACTTGGCAAAGCTTCTATCAGTTTTATACTATTCTGAGTTGCCTTGGTAATTTCAGCATCAGGAACCAAGAAAATAACTGTTTTTTCTGGGTCATATTCAGGTTCTTTTCTTATTTGCTCTAAAGATTTTTGAAGGTTGAAATCTGGTGTAGACAAATTATATTCTGGCACACGATGTGCATTTTGATGAATTATTTTTCCGCCTTGCGCTTCAAATTCTTCTTTAAATAATTCCCAAGCAGAACTAGAAAAATCACTACTAGGACTGTAAAAAAATACTGCTTTTGTTTTATTTCTCTTAATTAATTCTTTTGTTATATGCTGAAAACTTTCAGAACTATTTGTGACTGTTCTAAAAAAAAATGGGCTTGGATTATTGCTTAGGTACTCAGTAGTAGCCCCTGGGGAAATTGATACTAATTTGTTTTCTTTATATATATCAACTGTTGCCACTGTCATTTCACTTGTCCAAGAACCAATTACCCCTAAAATGGGCTGTTTAATGAGAGATTGAGCTACTTTTTGAGCTTGTGTTTCTTCGTTACCTTCATTGGCAATGATAATTTTTAATCCCATTGTATTATTAATAGCTTTTCCTTTGATAAAATTATGACCAAGAAAATCTTTTAGTCGGGGATAATCTTCATTAAAAAGACCTAAGTTTACCTCTGTTTGTGCCTGAGCTACTCCTCTAAGAATAGTCTGAGCAAGCTTAGCATTTTTATGATCTTTATTCATAGGAATTGTCACAGCAAGGGTATAATAATCTAAATTGTAATAATCAAGTAAAGCATTATTGAGATAAATTAATGTCTCTGGATCTTTAACTTCTTCTTGCCAAGATTTTTTAAATTGTTCAACAGCTTGTCTGTAATCTTTATTTTCAATTGCTTTAATTCCTAAACCTTTTCGCCAAGGATTGTTTGGTAATATTCTATCTTCTCCTACACTTAGTAATTCTCCCTTTCCTAGTGAGTCATACTTAAGACTATTATAAATAACTGATCCTATGGATACTAACCCAATAATCCCCAATGGTATTCCTACACTTAAGACAATTTTTTTTAATGTTTTTAACGATTTATTTCTATTTTCTAATTGTTTAAAATCCCCCAAAACTTCAGAAGCATATTGATATCTATCATTAAAATGAAAGGCTACCATCTTAGTTAAAATTGTAATCAAATCTTCGCTAATATCATATCCTTTTAAAAGAGAATTTAGACTAGAAGTATTAATTAAGTTACTGATAGTTTCAGCATCTAATCCTGTAATAGCTTGAATAGCAACAATACCTAAACTATAAAGATCACTACACAGTCTAAGAGAAGCATTTTTTTGCTCAGGGGCCATATAACCTACTGTTCCAATAGGAAACATTGCTTGAATTACACCTTGATTATATTCAAATAAAACACTAATCTCTTTAACAGCACCAAAATCTATTAAAATAATTTTTTGATCTGACTTTCTTCTCATTAAATTGGATGGTTTAATGTCTTGGTGAGTTCTTCCTTGTTTATGAACAAAATCTAAAATTTCTAATACTTCAACAAGAAATATAATCAGTTTATTTTCTGTCCAATGATGATCGGGTTTGATTTCTTCGATTAAATCATGACCTTCAATTAATTCTTGAACGATAAAAAATTTATTATCTAAAATGAAAGAGTCGTATAATTCTGGAATTTTATCATGTTGACCTAATTGTTTAAGGTTTTTAACTTCTTTTTTAAAAATCTTTTGAGATTGGTTAATTACATTAGTTTCTGTTGTGTGGGTTTCAATACATTTAATAACAGCTTTTCTATTAAAATTATGATCATGAACGAGATATGTGTTACCATAGCCACCACTACCTAATTCTTCTATAATTTCATAGGTGTTGTCATTCTCTTTGTTTGTAAGGTTTTGACCAACGGTTAAATACATTTTTTATGATAATTGATTATTTAATAACTATTTGCTTCAATTCTTTCCAGGCAGTTTCCCCAGGGGTATAACGATCCGTATAATTATATTCAACCATCTTATCTAAAAATTTAACCAACATAGGATTAATATTTAAATCATCATGCCAATCAATATTACCGGTAGCATACTCAATTTTTATGTTATCTAATGATTTTCCTGTTAACATCTGTATGGCAATTCTTCCTAAACTGTAGATATCACTGCAACACTTAGGTGATCCAATACCTTGTTCTGGTGGAATAAACAAATGTTTTGATAGTTGTGAAACTGATGATAGTGTAGGTGTTTGGTAACCTTTGCTACTCTCATAGGTTATGTCCCCAAAATGTACTAAAACCAAATTTTTATCAGATTTTCGTCTAATAATATTGCTAGGATTAATTTTTCGGTGGATTACCTTTCTTTTATGAACAAAGGATAATATGCCTAACATTTCATCTAAAAAGTTAAATACCTCTGCTTCTGACCAAGGTTGTCCCTCAAATATTTCTTCTTCTAAAGGATTACCTTCAATATATTCTTTAATTAAATAACTCTCTTGTTCATCATTTTTAAAATAAGCATACAGTTGAGGAATTTGAGTATGTTGACGCACTTGATGTAGGGTTCTTGCTTCCCTGTCTAGTAATTCTTTTTCTTTTTCTAGTAATTCTTGTTCTTTGTCTGATGAATGATGACTTAACTGCGTAACCAAACATAAAGGTGAGTATGGTAAACCTAAGTCTTCCCCTAAATAAATTTTACGATGCTTTTGATCGCTTCTTAACTCTAAAATTTTATAGCGATCGCAAATTATCTGTCCCATAACTAAACTGCCTGACTCGGCGATCGTCTCCCAGTGAAACCCCAGTGCTTCACATATCTTAGTGAAAGTGTCTATTTTCAAGTCTTCTGACTTCCAAAAACGCTTCAAAGTCGACTCAGACACCCCTGCTTTTGTTTGCCATTGTTCATCGTATTTTTTCCAGCCTTGGATTTTTCGTCGTTCTTCAACTGTCTGTAAACCATGAGTAGATGCTCTTACTGTTTTTCTCATGACATTTTTTTCATTTATCTCAGTAAGTTTTATTATAATTTAGATTCTTGCATTTTTGAACCCTTAATCATTAAATTTCTGAACCCCAAAAGAATAGGTAATTTAACTTAAAATAATCGCCTAAGATATTATTAATTTTTGTAAATTAGCTTAGACTAACAGTAATCAAGCCTTTTAAGATAAATTTAATATTGAGCTAAAAATTCAGTATACTTTATCTAATCTGTTCAAATATTAACTCATGAACAATACACCCGCAATCCCCAGTAACAAAGATCAAGACCTCCTTCTTGAGAAACTTGAGAAGCTCTTAAAGGACATTATTCAGGCTAAAAGCAAAGGAAAAATCACAATTTTGATCGAGTATTTGCCCAAGAATGACCATGCTCGGGTGGAAATAAACTCCCATATTCAAAAGTCTCAAAATTTGATTTTCCAATCATTCAGTAAATCATCCTAAATAATCAATTACTGTGGTTGAGGAGTCATTTTCTTTTTTCCAAATTTTTTGATTATCTACTGAGTCTGATAGAATCGGTGCATTATCAAGAATAACTCATGAAAGTTCTACAAATAGTCCCATCTATATCTTTAGTTTATGGTGGTCCGTCTCAAATGGTTTTAGGTCTTTCTGCTGCTTTAGCTAAGGCAGAGATCGATGTTACTATTTTAACCACTAATTCTAATGGGGATACAGGACAAGCACCTTTAGATGTACCTTTAGGGGTTCCTCTTCAACAAGAAGGTTACAAATTTATTTTCCCTGTTCTCCCTTTCGTCGTTATAAGTTTTCTCTTCCTTTGTTGCAATGGTTAAATGAACACGCAAAAGATTACGATCTCGCTCATTTTCATGCTTTATTTTCCCCGGTAATAACGGCAGCAGCAACCATTGCTAGGTATCAGAAATTACCGTACATTTTACGACCATTAGGAACCCTCGATCCGGCTGATCTCAAGAAAAAACGACGTTTGAAGTAAATTTATGGCAACCTTCTCGAACGCCCCAATATTGCTGGTTCCGCGGCAGTCCATTTTACAGCAGAAGAAGAGGCCAATATTTCCTATCGCTATGGAGTAAAAACCCAAGATTTAATTATTCCATTAGGGGTTAATATTCCTGATAGTTTCCCCTCAAAAGGCGAAACTAGAAATAGTTTAGGGATTCCTCAAGATATACCTTTATTATTATTTATGTCTCGCATTGACCCTAAAAAGGGTTTAAACTTTTTAATCGAAGCAACAGAAAAATTGCTCAAAAAAGGGATTAAGTTTCATTTAGTTTTAGCCGGTTCTAATCCTCAAGATCCTGTTTATGAAGAGAAGATAAAACAACAAATTAATGATTCTTCTTTAGCTAAATATACAACTATTACCGGTTTTGTTCAAGGAGATTTAAAACTTGGTTTATTGCAAGATGCAGATATGTTTATTCTGCCTTCTTATTACGAAAACTTTGGTATTGCCGTAGCTGAAGCCATGGCCACAGGAACTCCTGTGATTATTTCTGAGGGGGTTTATATTTGGCCCGATGTGAAAAATTATGACGCTGGTTGGGTGACAACTTTAGATGTTGATGCTTTAACCCAAGCCATAGAAACCGCTATTCTCTCCCCTGAAATAAGAGAAGAAAGAGGAAAAAAGGCTTATCAATTAGTTAAAGATAAGTATAGTTGGTCGGCGATCGCCCAACAAGTAATTGAAGCTTATCACAACCTAAACAATTAAGATTAATCGAAAGAATACCGACATTTGCTGAAGATCGGGGTACAATGGGGAAGGCAGGAAAATTAGCAACGTTAGGGGAGGTGCGGGATGACAACCTTAAGTTTGACAGGGCAAGATGTTTCTGGGTTTACACAGGAAGATGTAGCGGCTCTGGCTAAAAGACTGGAACAAGACGATTATACCAATCCTTTTGAAGCTCTCAAAGATTGGCATACCTTACGGGCGGTCGCTTTCCAACGTCAAGAACTGGCAGAACCCTATTTATACTTGCTCGACATCGAAGCATACGATGAAGCATAATCATGCTCAAGTCTAAATCGATCCTCATAGGCATTGGTGGTGGTATTGCTGCTTATAAAGTCTGTGAGGTTATCTCTTCTTTATTCCAGGAAGGAGCAGAGGTTCGCGTCATCCTCACCGAAACAGCACAACGCTTTATTACACCTTTAACCGTTGCTACCCTCAGCCGTCATCAGGCATATACCGATCAAGATTTTTGGCAAGCAACCCATTCCCGTCCTCTCCATATTGCCTTGGGAGAAGAAGCTGATTTACTGCTCATTGCTCCTTTAACCGCTAATACCCTGGCTAAGTTAACATACGGGTTAGCAGATAACTTGCTCAGTAATACGGTTTTAGCCTCTCGTTGCCCCATTTTACTCGCTCCAGCTATGAATACAGAAATGTGGGAGCAACCTGTTATCCAAAGAAACTGGCAACAGTTACAGCTAGACACTCGTTATCATAGTATCGGGCCAGGTTCAGGCTTATTGGCCTGCGATCGCATTGGAGCAGGGCGCATGGCTGAACCGAGGGAAATTATCACCAAGTTACACTCTTTAATATACACCCAAGGACAACAAGATTTCCAAGGTAAACGCATCTTAATCAGTGGAGGAGGCACCAGAGAAAATCTTGATCTGGTGCGATTTTTGGGTAATCCTTCTACTGGAAAAATGGGCTTAGCCTTAGCCCAAGCAGCCAGCGATCGGGGTGCTATTGTCACCTTAATTCACGGGCCGATCGCCCCAGAATTACTGCCTCAATCACCTAACTATAACCTAATCCCCATAGTTACTGCTGAGGAAATGGAAGCAGCAATGATCAACCATTTAAAGGAGTCTGAAATTATTATTATGTCCGCTGCCGTAGCTGATGTTAAACCGGCACATTATACTAATTATAAATTGCCCAAAAAAGAGCTATCACTTAACTTAAAATTAGAGTCTGTTGTTGACATTTTAGCAAAGTTAGGAAGCCTCAAAAAAGACTATCAAACTTTGATTGGGTTTGCAGCACAAACAGGGGATATTGTCAACCCTGCTTTAGATAAATTAAAGCGCAAAAATTTAGATATTATTGTTGCTAACCCCATTGATAAAGCAGAAGCAGGGTTCGGCACTAATACAAACCAAGCAATTTTTATTGATAATAAAGGAAAACAAGAAACCATAGATTCTTGTTCTAAATTAGAACTAGCTCATCGATTATTAGACTTTGTTAAGGTGAGTTAGGAGTTAGGAGTTAGGAGTTCGGAGTTATAATTTTTTTTACTCTGATTTGAGTTAGTTTTCTAGAAATTTCCTTATATCGAACTCAGGTTTATTAAGGTGAGAGCATCAGGATAAAGCTTAAGGACTTACCAAACATCTCCCCAGTCTGCCCAGCGAGGGGTATCGCCCCAATCTCCCCAACCAGGGTCCCAAGCATCAACCCAACCCCCACTGCCTCCTCTACGGCGACCTCCATCGGCCCAATCTGCCCATATTGCCAGGTCTGTTTCATTGTCAGATTTAGGCGTTAAGGGTTGTCTAGAAGACTCTTCCTTAAGACTAACAGAAGTTTCTTGCAACAATTTTTGAATCCTTTCCACCCGTTGGGGAACGGTTTCAGGGTGGGGGGTAAGGTTTCCGTAGCTGGACTCATTTCGACGGTTAAGGTAGCTAACATCAACACCAAACCCAGATAACCAGATTGATTGTTTACGGGCATAATTTTCTCCTAATCAATTTTTTAACCCTAAACGGCGTTCTATTCCGTCTAGTACCACATCAACCACCAATTGTTTATTGTATCTACAAGCCATAGTTTCCGAACAAACAAAAGTGTCATTTTCCCAATACTTATTACTGGGCGCGCCCCCACCACAGAGAGAGAAGTAAGAACAATTATCTTCACAAAGACTACAACCAGCAGTTATATCTTGCAACAGTTTCCAGAACTTAGGATGATCACAAGCGGACTCTAGGGAATCATTAACCAAATTTCCTAAAATAAAATCTCCATAATGATCACTTTTCATGGTTAACAACTCTGGAGAATAGGTGGAAAAATTGCCTTGATAGTCAACACTAACAATAGCAAAGGGCCGAGACATCTGATTTTTTAACCTTCCTGAAGATTTCAGGATCAACTCACTGACATCCTCAAATTCCCTCACCTGTAGTTCTCCTTTAACAGAAGCGGTTAACTCCCAAAACCGTTGCCAAAAAGCCCTTATTCTTGCAGAAATATCGTCTTTTTGTAGGGAAGATGTCCGGTTGACTCCTTCTATTTCTTCAATATTGAAGCCTACCCGTTTGATACCATTGTCTCTAAAAAACTGAAATATCTCCTCTGGATAGTCCAAAGAGGTTTCTGTAAGTACGGCAATGATATAAAAGTCAAGGTGATTATTTTGTAGCCCAGATTCCGCACTTCAAAAAGTAGCATTAAATACTACAAGCCTGGGGTTAATAATTAAGTATAATTGCTTAAGCTCTTGAAGACAAAAAAGTGGGATAATTGCTTAAGTTGTTTCCTCTGTAAAAAAAGAGCGAAAAATGTCTTATTTAGAAGAAATACAAGTTAAAAATTTAGACCATTTAGGGATAGTAGCTGGTTTAATTGATGAAATAGGAATAGTCAAAATAATTAATAATAAATTAGGAATAGATGTTAGAGAAAAAATCTCAGCAGGTACAGTAGTTAAGTCTATTTTAATCAATGGACTAGGATTTGTTTCAAGACCTCTATATTTATTCAGTCAGTTTTTTCAAGATAAAGCCATTGAGAAATTGTTAGGAGAAAGAATTAAACCTGATTACCTTAATGATGATAAAATTGGGAGAGTAATGGATGAATTATATAAATATGGACTAAATGATATTTTTATTGAAGTAGTTTTAGAAGTAATTAAAAAATTTAAAATAGACCTTAAATACTCCCATTTAGATTCCACATCATTTCATTTAGATGGAGAATATAAAAGGGAAGAAGATAAAGAGAAACAGGAAGAAGAAAAAATTATTAAAGAAAGACCAATTTTTATTAAGAAAGGATATTCTCGGGATCATAGACCAGACTTAAAACAATGTGTCTTGGATTTAATAACAAGCCAAGATGGAGATATTCCATTATTTGTGAGAGTAGGAGATGGAAATGAATCTGATAAAGCTGTATTTGGAAAAGTTTTAGTAGAATTCAAAAAGCAAATAAAGTTTGATAGTATCATGGTTTGTGATAGTGCTTTATATGGTCAAGAAAATCTCCAACTAATCCAACATTTAAAATGGATAACGAGAGTTCCAATGACCATAAAAAAAGCAAAAGAATTAGTGCAAAATATAGAGGTGGAAGAAGTAAAAGATGAAGATAAAGAAAAAAGAAGTGACCTAAATTTAGAAAGTTATACCTGGAAAGAAGAAATTGTTACTTATGGTGGAATCAAGCAAACTTGGTTAATAGTCTTGAGTGAAAAAAGACAGAAAAGTGATTTGGAAAAACTAGAAAAACAACTTTCCCAAGAAGAGAAGAAATCCCAAAAATTTCTTAAAGAAATACAATCTGAAGAATTTGAACATCCTCAAGCTGCTCGATATAAATTAAAAGCTATTAATAAAAAATTGAGATTGTTGGAAATAAAAGAAGTTGAACTGATTGAAAATTACTCGAAAAAAAAGGAAAAGATTTATAAAATGATTAGTCTGATCATCAAAAAAGATGAAGAGATAAGTAGAAAGACTAAAGAAGCAGGAAAATTTATTTTAGTAACTAACTTAGTAGAGGAAAATAAATTAGAAGCTAGTGAAATTCTGATAACTTATAAAAACCAGCAATCTACGGAAAGAGGATTTCGATTTTTGAAAGATACCTTATTTTTTACTGATAGTTTCTTCGTTGAAAAACCAGAAAGAATAGAAACAATGTTATTTTTAATGTCTTTGTGTTTGTTGATTTATAACTTGGGGCAAAGAGAATTAAGAAATTGTTTAAAAAGAGTCAAAAAAGGAATAAATAATCAAGTAGGGAAAGTAACATTGCGTCCGACTTTGAGGTTGATATTTCAATGTTTTCAAGGTATTCATTATGTGATTTTAAACGGAGTTAAACAAATTTTCAATTTAACAGAAGAAAGGCGTTTTATATTGAGTTTATTACCTGCATCTTGTTAAAGATATTATTTATAAATTGAATTGGATAAAGCAAAAATAATAAAAGAATAAGAGTCTAATGATATCAAATGAGAAGAGGAAACTCTCCTTCGTTTGAGCTGAGTCTTGCTAAGTTTTCAATGAGTATAAATCTTCTTAATTTGATTATTTTTCCTAAAAATTTAATGAAAAGAGAAATATTCTTGCCCAGGTATGATTTTCGGACTTTTTAAAACTATGTATTTTTTTTATACTACATTTTGAAGTGCGGAATCTGGGTTGTAGTAATTTAATGCCCCTCATGGTAGCTGCATGGGTTCCTAAACCGCTTGGGGTTTTGCGGTGAACATCATGGATAAAGGCCGGTCCGTCAATACTTACACCGACATTAAAATTATATTTTTGAAAAAAATCACACCAAGCTTGAGTTAACAATACACCATTGGTTTGAACGGAGTAGTTAATGCTGATTTCTTTTTGGAGACGGGTTTTAATTCCATTAATAATCTCCATCGCTTCTACATAAAAGGACATAGGAACTGCTAAAGGTTCTCCTAAATGCCAACAAACTGTAAAAGAGTCTCGAACCAGAGAACTGGTGAGTAAATTTTCAAAAATGGGGACAATGCGAGAGCGGACTAGACGATTTTTAGTCTGGCGATCGGGTAAATAACAATAATCACAATCGAGATTACAAAAAGATCCCCCTTGGAGAACAACTAAACGAACTGGACCGAATTTGAGTAGATTGAATTCTTTTTGAGAACTATCCAACTGACTCATAACACACCTAAAAAGCAGTAGTAGGTATGCGTTCTTTTGAGTCAAGAATTCCCTGAAAATAGTCTTGTAGAATAGCTTCAGGATAGGGGCTTACCCCTTGCTCACCAAACCACCCTGCAAACATTTTGCTAAATTCAGGATCTTCAATAATATATCCCTGAATAACTCTGAGAATGGAATAGTTAACTAAGTCTCTCCAATGAGAATCATCTTGAGGAAGAACACAAGCATAAGCTTCCAGGTGAACCAATTCATCGTTAGGGATAATGTCCCATTCTTCGGGGTTGGGTGCGGAGTTTTTCAAAGCTTCGAGAAGAATACCATCACCAGCATAACCATCGATAACCCCTTGTTGGAGTTTCGCAAAGCCATCGCTGCGACTGTTGACTACAATTACTTGTAAGTCTGGGGCAAGGGTTTTGAGAACTGCTTCATTAGTGGTATTAGCTTCCACACCGATCCTTTTTGTTTTCAGTTCCTCCACAGAATCAATGGTGACTCCTTTTTTGACCAGAACTTGTGTTCCTGTGACAAAATAGCTGATAGAAAAATCAATATATCTTTCTCGGTTCCAGGTAAAGGAAGTCGGACCGCAAGAAATATCTACCTTTCTATCTCGAACATGATCTAAAAAGTTTTGAGTGTCAACTTCAACTAATTCAAGTTTTATGGGTTTGTCTAGGGCGGTTTCCACCTGACTTTGAATGACTCTCATAATATCGATACTATAGCCGACCCATTCCCCTTTTTCGTTAACATAACCAAAGGGTTTCGTGTCTTTCCAAGCCCCCGCACGAATAGTTCCTGTTCGCTCAATACGTTGTAAAATAGGTTCGGCGACCGATTTTAATGGCACTGCGACTAAGGCCAGAGAAAGCATCATTCCTAGAATTTTTTTCATCTTTTTTTTCCAGTTAGGATTGCCTAAAATATCCGATCTTTTAATTTTTATGAGTTCTTTTTTCGGGAGAAATTTAACGGCAGTTTACATGATTGCATTTTTAAGATACACCAAAAATCAACAAAATTCATCCTACGATACCATAAAACATTATTTGCAAGATATCTATACGCTTTGTGCATTGCTGCTCTTTTTTGAAAAAAGATGACACAATAATAAGTTTTTAATGAGAATTGTAACTATAACTTACTATTGCTTAAGATGTCTTAACATAGGTTTCTTAAGATTCTTTTTATTGGAATAAGGGATATAATTGGGTTAATGATTAAACAATGATACGCAAAAAAAATAACCAGAATTAATCCTTAGCAAACATTATCCCCAGTTAGAGGGGACTTTAAGGATAGTCTTGATTAAAAGCCCCTTAATTTATAATGACCTCAAAAACAACAAAGCCTAAAAAATTTGCTTTAACCACGCCCTTATATTATGTTAACGGAGTTCCCCATATTGGTAGTGCGTACACCACCATTATCGCCGATGTCATTGCTCGCCATAAAAGATTAATAGGTGATGAGGTTCTTTTAATCACGGGAACCGATGAACATGGGCAGAAAATACAGCGAACCGCCGAAGAAAAAGGACTAGCACCCCAAAAGCACTGTGATGAGATAGTGAGCAGTTTTGAGGAATTATGGCAGAAGCTAGAAATTCAATACGATCGCTTTAGTCGTACCACTGCCAGTAAACATGAAGTAATTGTTAAGGAATTTTTCGAGAGAGTTTGGGAGAACGGGGATATTTACTTAGCCCAACAACAAGGATGGTATTGTGTTGCTTGCGAAGAATTTAAAGAAAAACGAGAATTATTAGAAGATGGTTGTTGTCCCATTCATACTAACAAAAAAGCAGAATGGCGAGACGAAGAAAACTATTTCTTTAAACTGTCTAAATATCAAACAAAATTAGAGGAACTCTACGAAAAAAATCCTCAATTTATCCAACCAGAGAGCCGCCGCAACGAAATTCTCAACTTTGTTAATCAAGGTTTACAAGACTTTTCCATATCTCGCGTCAATTTGGAGTGGGGTTTTCCCATCCCCAAAGATCCTAGTCATACCATTTATGTGTGGTTTGATGCCCTTTTAGGCTATGTGACGGCCTTACTCGAACCAGAGGCCGAACCTACTCTAAATAATGCCTTATCGACTTGGTGGCCGATCAATTTGCATTTAATTGGTAAAGATATTTTACGCTTCCATGCTATCTATTGGCCAGCTATGTTAATGTCAGCAGAATTGCCTTTGCCAGATAAAGTTTTTGGTCATGGTTTTTTGACAAAAGATGGGCAAAAAATGGGCAAAACCCTGGGAAACACATTAGATCCCTTTGCATTAGTGGATAAATATGGTGCTGATGCAGTGCGCTACTATTTCTTAAAAGAGATAGAATGTGGAAAAGATGGAGACTTTAACGAGACTCGTTTTGTTAATATCCTTAACGCCGATCTCGCTAACGATTTAGGGAATTTGCTCAACCGAACCTTAGGAATGACCAAAAAATACTGTAAAGGTTCATTATCGGAGCTTACAGCAGCAGAATTACCCCAAGAACATCCCCTAAAAACCATAGGCTTAACTCTAGGGGAAAAGGTAATAAAAGCCTATGAAACCCTCAAATTTAACGAGGGATGTGAGGAGATTTTAACCTTGATCCGAGCAGGGAATAAATTCATCGATGAACAGGCCCCTTGGCGTTTGTTTAAAGAAGGAAAACAGGCCGAAGTAGAACAGATTTTGTATGGAGTGTTAGAATCAGTGCGTCTTGCTGCTTATTTATTAGCTCCTATTATTCCTAATCTCAGTAGCAAAATCTATGAACAACTTGGTTTTTCTGTGGACTTTAATCAAAGCGATCGCCTAAATCAAGTTATTCCTTTTACTCACCATAGCCAATGGGGCAAGCTAGCGGTTAATCAAAACCTAAGCAAACCGCAGCCCATTTTTGCTAAACTCGATCTTCCCTCAGAGGAGAACCCTTAACAATTGAAAAAATTAACATTTTTTCTATTTTTGTATTGAAAACAACCACTATTTTACGATGAAATACAAACCCGAACTCACTAATAATTTTCATAGTCCGTCCTTTTTTGACGAGCAACGAGGCATAACAACAATGTATGATGATTTTGACGATGATTCGATTTTCTCCCCGGAACAAGTCTTAGAAAATCGAGGAAGAGTGGCCATTTTTATCGATGGTTCTAATCTCTTCTACGCTGCATTACAATTAGGTATAGAAATCGATTATACGAAGCTCCTTTGTCGTTTAACAGAGGGTTCTCGCCTTCTCAGAGCCTTTTTCTACACAGGGATGGATCGCACCAACGAAAAACAACAAGGGTTCTTATTGTGGATGAGACGCAACGGTTATCGCGTCATTGCCAAAGACTTAGTGCAACTACCCGATGGCTCGAAAAAAGCTAATTTGGACGTAGAAATAGCCGTGGACTTGATGGCCCTAGTGGGTTCCTACGACACAGCCATTATTGTCAGTGGAGACGGAGACTTAGCTTATGCGGCGGACTCGGTTAGTTATCGTGGGGCCCGCATCGAAGTTGTTAGTTTGCGCTCAATGACCAGTGATAGTTTAATTAATGTTGCTGATCGCTACATTGATCTAGATCAAATAAAAGAGGATATTCAAAAAACCCGAAAGCCTAACATATCCTATAACAGTTACTCCGGCGTGGGAATGCTGGAACAAAATAAACCTTAGTCGAGATAATAAGATCTAATATCTTTTCTAAAAAATAGTATGAAGATATTGGCTAAGAGTTCCGGCATCAACTCCTAACTCGCTGCGCTCTTTGGCCGCTAAAATAGCAGCTTGAGCGTGCCACCAGGCAGCCGTTGCCACCATCGCCTCTAGAGGGTGATTGGTGGTTTTGTTTTGGGCTAATAGTCCCCCGATCAAACCAGTCAACACATCCCCACTGCCCCCTCTAGCTAAGGCCGGGGTACTTTCGGGAATTATCCAAATTTTGCCTTGAGGGTTGGCAATAATGGTTCTGGCTCCTTTTAACAAAATAATCGCTCCGCTTTGACTAGCGGCCTGTTTAGTGGCGGTTATTCTATCCTTTTCGGGGTTATGGATATCAGGAAAAAGACGCTTAAACTCCCCTAGATGGGGGGTCAAAACCGTAGCATTTTGCCGTTTAGATAAACGGTTTACCGTTCCCAGTTGGGCCAGGATGTTAAGTGCATCGGCATCTAAAACTAGGGGACATTTTGCTTCTAATACCCTAGTTACCACCTCCGTTGCTTCTCTGGTTAACCCTGGACCACAGGCAATGATATCATAGGAAGCGAAGTCTGTTGCAAGTGGGGGTAATGAGGCAATCACCCCCTTTTCTGACACAGGACAGTCAATCACCAAACCATCAGGAATTTTACCAACTAGCAGAGGTTTCAGGGACTCAGGCACCGCAACGGATAACATCCCCACACCGCTTGCTTTAGCCCCATTACTGCTCAAAATACTCGCCCCTGCGTAGCGATGGGAACCGGCAATGAGCAGTAAATGGCCTTGTTGATATTTATGGGTAAGTTGGGGACGGGGTAAGGGTAAAAACCCTAGTGCTAGGGTTTTGTGCAAAAGTTGTAGGGGAATGGGTTGGGGAATAGTTGAAAAGATATCTTTTAAGGGAATACCAAAATCGATTTTTTCAGCTATACCGGTGTAAGCTAAAGCTTGATCCTGAAAATAAACTGGTTTCCACAAACCCAAACAGAGACTATGAGTTGCTTTAACTGCTGTACCTAGCACTTCTCCGGTATCGGTGTGTAACCCAGAGGGAATATCAACACTCACCACAGGGATCGACCATTGATTGAGACGATCTACATCTATTGCTAGATTACCAGACAGCGATCGCTTGAGTCCAAAACCAAATAAACCATCAATAATTAATTGACAATGGTTCAAAGATTCGAGATCGTTATGGGAAGGAATGCCCAAACTATGGGCATAGTTAGCGTGTTGTTGGGTTAACTCTTTTAGTTTGGTGAAGGGACAATAGACACAGACATCATAACCCTGTAGATGTAATTCCCTGGCAATAACCAAAGCATCTCCCCCATTATGACCCGGGCCGACTAATACCCCAACTTTGTCAACAGTATGGAGAGGATAAAGCTGTTGAATACGTTGGGAGGTTAACAGTGCCGCTTTTTCCATTAAAGCAGCTACTGGCATACCCCCCGCAAAAATTTTACCCTCAATGTTGGCCATTTGTTCGGTGGTAACAACAATAGAATTAAGTTCTTGTCTGGGTTCCATAAGTTTTCTGTAATATGGTGATTCCTATTATTAATTTATGTATCAATTAAGTTCTAGATTAGGAAAAAAGTTAAGCAAAAATTAATTTTCTTAGAAGAAAAGAATTTTTATAATACTCAATAGATAAACAATAATCTCTAAGAAAATGGCCACAGCTTACTTTCAAAATCTAATTGAATCCATTGAAACCTTGTCAATTGAGGATCAAGATTATTTGTTTGATTTAATCCGCAAAAGACGCATCGAAAAAAGACGCTCAGAAATTGCTGATAATGCTCAAGCTATTTTAACTGATTTACAAGAGGGAAAAGCTAAAATTGGCACAGTGGATGATTTAATTGCAGATTTGTTAGAGGAGGAGGATGATGAGAGTAGTTTGGAATAGTCATTTTAGACGAGCTTTTAAGAAATTGATTAAAAAGACTCCTGAACTACAAAATAAAATTACGAGTGTTTTAAGCTTATTAGCTAAAGATCCTTTTACTCCGTCTTTAAAGTCTCATAAATTAACGGGGAAATTAAATGATTTGTGGTCTTGTTCTGTTAGTTATGATTGTCGTATTATTTTTATCTTTTCTCAGGATGAAGACTCAGAAGAATCTTTAATTATCCTAGTGGATATTGGCTCACATGACGAAGTTTATTAATTTTAATTTTAATTATAATCAAATAGCTATTGATCATTGAATGTTTTGTCTTTAGAATTGATTAGCTGCATTACCTTTCGTTAACGTACCCTAGAGACTTGGATAATATAGGTTGGTTTGAGCAAAGAAACCCAACCTACAAAATCAGTGGTTTCACAATAGGGAAAAGGCGACACTCTAAGGTCACTCAATCACAATATCTTTGAAGCGAACATAAGCATCACAGCTATAGCCACAGAAACTAACAACCACCCCAGAAAAGTATCCTACACCTTGGGGGATACCGTTGTAGGTTGTGATAACTTTCACTCCTATTCCCTGAGGTAGTACCAGGGTATGAAATTTATTTGTTTCCCCTCCACCTCCGACGCGGACAGTTGGCAGATACCTTGATCCATCAGGACCATATGCTGGGGATGCGTCATAATTTGGACTTTGGACAAAAAAAGTCCAATCATAATGTGACCCATAGACACTAATATCCTCGTCTTTATTAACCGCAGTCAATAATATTTCGCAAGAGACTACGCTGGAGAAAACGCGACTGCATCTGAGTAACTTCCCTCTAATACGATAGCCGCTGCGACGAGATAGATATTCGTCAATTGCTGACGGACTCAGTCCAGTATTATTACCTTGCGAAGTTCCAGGTTGTATCAACTCACCGCAGACATTGCCACTAGTGCAGCTTGGCGAAAGTAATCTACCAGATTTTTACAGAAACTTTCGTGACTAGCCACGACAATGTGTTTCAATGAAACTAACGGAAGAATCTCGAAGTTGATGTCCATGATAAAAGCATTGCCAATTAACCTCTCCAACCTACAGAAAACAGTACTCCAACAAATAGTGAGAGGGACAACAAACCCCTATCGCCTTGTTAGACGAGCCAAGCTAATCTTAGCCGCAGCATCAGGAGAGAGCAATAGTTCGATTAGTCGAAGATTAGAATTAGACCGATTACAAGTGCGTCAGTGGCGATCGCGATGGTTTGAGGAGAGAGAAAAACTGAGTGCCGCCGAAGAACAACAGGTAACGGAGAAAGCATTAATGGTCTTGATCAAAGGAATTTTAAGCGATCGCCCAAGACCTGGAACAACAAAATCCTTTACGGTCGAACAAGTAGTCCAGATTGTAGCGATCGCTTGTGAAGAATGTGAAAAATCAGACAGACCAGTGAGCCATTGGACACCTTCAGAGTTGGCGGATGAAGCCATAAAAAGAGGAATTGTCGAAAAGATTTCCCCCCGTAGTGTGGGGCGTTTTTTAAAAAGAAGCGACATTACAACCACATCTCGTTCGTTACTGGTTAAATGCCAAAATTGATGATCCCTTAAAATTTAAAAAGCAAGTCAAATATATCTGTGAACTTCATCAAGAAGCTAAAACTTTGTTAGAACAAGGAATTCATTTAATTAGTACAGATGAAATGACAGGGATTCAAGCTCTTGAGAGATTATTTCCGAACAAAAGAATCAAGCCTAAACAAGTAGAAAAAATCGAATTTGAATATGAAAGACACGGAACTTTAAGCTTGATTGCGAACTGGGATGTGGCAAGAGGAAAAGTTGTTAGTCCCTCTATTGGACCGACAAGAACAGAACAAGATTTTTCTGAACATATCCAGAGAACGATTAAGATTGATGAAAAAGCAGAATGGATTTTTATTGTAGATCAACTCAACACTCATAAATCGGAAAGCTTAGTCAAATTAGTAGCAGAAAGCTGTGGAATTACTATTGATTTGGGGAGAAAAGGAAAGGAGGGGATTTTGCAATCTATGGACAGCAGAGCAGATTTTTTATCAGATGAATCTCATCGAATTCGCTTTGTTTATATTCCCAAACATACATCGTGGCTTAATCAAATTGAGTGTTGGTTTTCGATCTTAGTCAGGCGTTTACTCAAAAGAATTACTGTCCGTTCAACTGAAGAACTATCCCAAAAAATTCTCAATTTTATTGATTACTTTAATCAACATTTTGCTAAGCCGTTCGTTTGGAAATTTAAGGGCTTTAAAGATCACAAGTGACTGGTGGATTATTTTTGCTAAGCTGCACTAGGAGTCCTCACGCACGCAGTTTCAGCTTTAGCTACATGAATCGGCAGCAGAAACCCCGCATAAAACGCATACGGAAGAGTCAATAATAGTCTTGGAAAAATTCTCATTGTTTTATATTTAGGAGTGATCACAGAAGTACCAATTCTTATTATATGGGTTTTTATATCAATAGCGAAAATCAATATAATCTAAGCCTTAGTAAAGCGTTAAAGAATAATATTGAGCTAAATATCAATTAAGAATTCATTAAAACCAAATAACTGATTAACTTCTAGCTTAATTCTGTAACAATTTGCTTGTCAACTAAACTATTTTGTGTTAATAAATCCTCGACTGTTACCCTCAAAAATCGTTGTTCATCCACCCAAAATTGTAACTTAATTCTATCACTTCCAGGCATTCCTAAAGGCTCTAATTTAGCTAAAGTTCTCGCCCCATCTCGATCATTTAAAGGTTGCACATTACTTTGAGCATTTGCTAGGGAACGAGTTACTAATCTATCCCCATCAAAATACACTTCTGTTCCCCCAGTTTCTGACCCTAATTCCCCTATAATTAACTCAATACTGGGTTGATTTTCGATGGATGCACCTAACTTAATTTCTATAGGTTCATTCATGGGGTAAGATTGCCCTAATTTAATGATAGAATGCCAACTATGGCAGTTTTTACGACGGTTCCAGTATCTGATACCATAACTATGATATAAGAAGTCCTTGACCTCAAATCCTTGGGCTAATTTTAAGGCACCTTCTGCAATAGCAGAAAAAGGGCGATCGCATTTAATCTTTGATTCATCAAAGTATTGTTTTACCCAAGTTTGTACAGCAGGAATTTGTACTGTTCCTCCTACTAATAAGATACCATCAATATCTCTTTTTTCGATACCATTGCGTCTTGCTTGTTGTAAAACCTGTGTCATCAAATCATCTAATTTATCAAAAAATTGTTCTTCTTTTAAGATACTTTCAAAACCGTCTCTATCTAACCCTAACTCGTAACTATCTAGGGTTTCATCGTTAAAGTAAACCTCGTTGGCTTTATTTTGGGAAGATAACTTAATTTTTAATTTTTCTGCTAATCTTAATGTTAAGGAAGAAATAGGAATATTTTGAGTCTTGGAAAAGTAATTAATCAACCAATTATCAATGTCTGAGCCTCCTAAGTTAGATCCTACTTTAGCTAAAACACGAGCAATTTTAGGCTTTTGACTTGTACTTTCACCAAATAAATTTTGACCCCATTTTAAAATAAATCCTTGATTTTTTTGTAAGTTTTCTGTTTCTAATTTCACCAAGGATAAATCAACAGTTCCCCCACCAAAATCTAAAACTAATAATAATTCTTCTCCTGTGGTTCCGTACCCTAAAGCTGCGGCAGTGGGTTCATCTAATAGTCTGATTTGTTCGATATTCCATCCTTGGCAAACATTACCTAACCAATGACGATAGGTTTCAAAACTATCCACGGGAACTGTCAAAACTAAGGAATTTATGTCATTTGCCGACTCATTTTTTAATTCTTGAATAACAGTATTTAAGAACCATTTTCCTACTTTTTCAAAAGTTACATTAGTTTCATCTAACTCTGGTAAAAATCCTTGAATATTTGTTCCAATACCTCGCTTAAACTGTTTGAAAAATCGTGGATCATTGGCTAAATCTAAACCACGATCTCGAACAGTTTGACCAACTAAAACATCTGTTTTACTGGCATTTTCAACATAGATTAGACTGGGAATTAAAGGGGGGTTATTGTTCACTTGCTGAGAACAACCTGGAAGTTTAATAATTTCCGGTTGTTGTGTCACTGGGTTGACACGAGTGATCACTGTATTGCTGGTACCAAAGTCAAGGGCGTAAGACACTTTCCGTTTAAAAGAGATTCAGTAAATAATTGCTAATTCTCTTAAAATAGCAAACACCCTCAGCCCATGACAAGGTATGGTTAAAAAAGTTATTAATTAACCTAAATTTTTTTCAAAACATTTTTTAAACAAGGACAGTTATCAAAGTGAAAAAGAGGCATAGACTCTTAATAAAGACGACTCAAAACATAGTCAACTATATCAGTTAGGGACTGAGAATAAGGAGAAGGTTTGAGACAAGCTAACTGTTTAAGGGCCAGTTGTCCATGATAAGCAGCTAATTCTTGCGATCGCTCAATACCTTGGCTTTCACTGATGATAGATAAAGCCTTGTCTATGTCCCCTTCTTCACTAAACTCCCGTTGGATTAAGGTTTCTAGATAAGGGGTTTCCTCCATAGCAAATAAAGCAGGGGCGGTAATGTTCCCACTGATTAAGTCTGAACCGGAGGGCTTGCCTAATACCTCTGTAGGTGAGGTAAAATCGAGGATATCATCCACAATTTGAAAGGCTAATCCTAAATATTTGCCATAGTTATACAGACTATCTATGACTTCAGCAGAAGCATCGCTTAAAATGGCAGCAGATTTAGAACTATTAGCCATTAAAGACGCTGTTTTGTAATAGCTTTTGTCTAAATAAGCCTCTAAAGTCAAACTGGTGTCAAAGCGATTAATCCCTTGAAAAATTTCTCCCTCAGCAAAATCACGAATGACTTCCGAGAGTAACTTAACCACTTGTAAGTTATCAAGATTCGCTAAATACCAAGAAGATTGAGCAAAGAGAAAGTCTCCTGCCAACACAGCGATACGATTATCAAACAAACTGTTAACCGTTGGTACATTGCGCCGTAAAACTGCCTCATCCACCACATCGTCATGGACTAAACTGGCAGTGTGAATCATTTCGGTGATTTCTGCCAGTCTGCGATGACGAGAGGTAATCTCAAGGTCGAGCATGGTAGCCCGTGAAACTAATAAAACAATGGCCGGACGAATGCGTTTACCACCAGCATCAAACAAGTGTTCAGCCGCCGCTCCAAGGATAGGATGACGCGCCCCCACTAAGCGTTTGAGGTTGTCTGTCAACAGGTGTAAATCGTTTTCTACAGGGGTAAAGAAAGAGGTTGTTGAGATCATGCAGTTAGTTAAACCTGGTTTTTCAGTTACGAAAGTTTACATATTCTTGTATTTATTTTAAGCTAACCTTTCCAGACAATGAAACTTAATTGGCCATTTTCTCGAAAAAAACTGGTTAAACCCCCCTAGAATCCTCAAAAAAATTATCCATTTTGCAATTCTTATGTTAAGTTAGTAGTAAGGGTTTTGAGAATTTACCCCTCTGTTCTCGAAAGCTTATAGATAGGTTAACGTTCTGAAGCGAATTTGAACCAGAGGAAGTAGTTAGTCCAATGGGCTGACAGCTTAAGCAATTACCTTGAAGAGTTACCACTCTAAAAGAAGAACTGGGAATTAGCAGTCATCGACCTGCCACTGAGCAGAGTCAGGGCTTGTAATAGTTCCTTAAAGGTTAAAAATGGTAACAGCAAGTTCATCTGAGACTTTGGCTGTTACTTGTCAGATCAAGGCAGTAGAAGCCATAACTACTGTCAGTTTGGGTTACCAGATTAGAATCTTAACCCGTTGATGATAACACGATGTCCACCATTACCATAATAACTCGAAGACAAGAAGATGCCTGTGACCACACTTTTCCTAGCCGCTCTATATTTATTAATGATTTACGGATTGTTGACCCTCGCTAAACTCACTGGTAAGTGGTTATCACAACCTCCGCGTGATTTGGGATAAAACAATTGTTTGCATTCAAAGATGATAACAATTTAATAGTACAAAGATAAAGGATTGGTAGCTGTGTGAGGAGATTAAGAGCAAACAACCAATCCTTTTGTCTATTCAAGCATTTCCACTTGTTCCCAAGCTACAGTGGGGGTGAAACCCATGGGCAATGACACTGACTCAACGGAGGGACAATAACCTAACCATTGTTTAGACAGTTGGGAAAACGTACTAGAGCAACCACTGACAGCAAAGCGAGTAGGCAAAGCAGGAGCAGTTTTGCTCAGGCCCATCAACTCTAATTCTTTTTTAGCCGCCTGTACAACATAACTAGCAGGATCAACCAGTTTTACAGTGGTTGGGATAATAGTTTTAATGACAGGTTCTAAATGGCGGTAATGGGTACAACCATAAACGAGGGTATCAATATTATGGGCCAATAAAGGGGTAAGATATTCTCGGGCAACTTCCTTCGTATGGACATCCCAGAGGCGATTTTGTTCGATTAGGGGGACAAAGGGAGGACATCCCACTTGCCAGACTTGAGCATTAGGGTTAATTTCTTGAATGGCTTGACGGTATGCCTGACTTTTAGCCGTTGCTGGGGTAGAAATCACCCCGATGCGTTGACCTTGTTTAACAGCCGCTTTGGCCCCGGGTAAAATAACCCCTAGAATGGGGAGATCGAACTCTTGACGAACCGCTTCGACGGCTAAAGCGGAACTGGTATTACAAGCCATGATGACCATTTTTACTCTTTGTTGGGTCATCCAGGCCAAAATTTCTCGAACAAACTCGAGGATTTCCCTAGCAGAGCGATCGCCGTAGGGAAGTCGTGCCGTATCAGCAAAATATAGGATGGATTCTTGGGGCAACTGTCGGTAAAGTTCCCGTAAAACAGTCAATCCTCCCACACCACTATCAAACACACCAATAGGACTGTTTTGAATCTCTCTCATGTCGTGATTAAGTCAATAAAGAAAAAGTTAACAATTGAAACACGGATATTTAGGTGAGTAACTATATTGTAGAGACAGAAACCGATTTAGAGTCTTTTTTGCCGTATATAATCTAAGATTCCCAAAGCGATCGCCCTAGCCATTTGACTGCGATAAGCCGGATCACGCAGTCTAGCGTTATCCACACTCCCCGTCACAAAGCCAACTTCCACCAGCGCAGAGGGCATTCTTGAGGTTCTCAGAACGTAGAAACGAGCCCTTTTCACCCCCCGATCCCTGGCTACTGTAACGTTTCGTAAAATACTGCGATGGATGGCATCGGCCAACTGTCGGTTTCCGGCATAAAAAGTTTCCATACCACTAACATTAGATCGGCCACCCCCCACCGCATTAGCGTGGATACTGACAAAAATATTAGCCCGGGCCCTGTTAGCCATAGCAGTACGACCTTGAAGACTAATAAAATAGTCGGCGTTGCGAGTCATCATCACCTCAACCCCTTGCTGTTTAAGAAGCTGACTCACCTCCAGAGAAATAGGGAGAATGACATCAACTTCCCTCAGTCCCCCTAAACCCACCGCTCCTGGGTCTTTGCCCCCATGGCCTGGATCAATCACAACCAGTACCCGTCCTCTAGGGGTTTGGCTGCCAGGGGGCAAGGATGGGGTTGGAGAGGGATTATTAGAGGGAGGAGGAACCGTGATCGGGGTGGGATTTCTGGGATCTCTGGGGTTTCTTGGTGGCGGGGTGGTAGCCCGCAAAGAAATTACCTCTAAGGATAAGGTTTGGTCATTGGGTTGACGTAAACCCCCCAAACGTACCCCCAAGGAAGGTCGCACTTGAATCACCACAGTATCCGTATTCTCCTGCCTGACCTTCAACTGATAAATGGGGCTATCGCTACCCAGTTGAGGACCCTGGACGGGTTCGGCCAGTTGAGCATTAGGAATACGAATTTCAAAGATACCCGTGCGGCGATAGATGGTTCCCTGCCCCCGAATTGGTCCATCAGCCCGAATCAACAGTTGATTATTGCTGGTTAATTCGATGGCAGAAATGGTGGGATTTTCATTTTTGGCTGGGCTAACCGTCACTTCAGGGGAAGGTTCAGGAGGGGTCAAATTTTCTACCTTAGGTATGCCCCCTTGGGGTAATAAAACCAGCCCACCCAAACGGGAATAATAAGCTTGCCATCCTGGACTGTCTTTAGCCACTCTTAGGGTGAGAATGCCCTGAGAGGGTTGGGGTTGTTCAAACTTAATATCACTAACCCCGTATTTATTGACAGCGAGGGTTCGGTCGATTAGGGCTTTAGGAAAAGATGTCCCAGGTAGGGTAAATTGAATGGTTTTAGCCTCTTCTTCCTGGCGATCCTCCACCCTAATATCTCGATTTTGCCCTTGTTTATCCAAACGAATGAATAAACCATTACGGGTAACTTGAAAATTATTCTCGTCTTGGAAAGAAGACGGAGAAGTATTAAGAGGCAGTTGGGGTGCCGGAGTCGGACGGTTGGGAGGGGGAGTTGGTCTCGTCGGGGGAGAATTCCTGATCGGTTGTGGATCGGGTAATTCTACAGTCCACTGAGTGGGAGACAAACCTCGAACCTTAACTTGAGCAGGATCGACAGTATATCCAGGGGCTAACTCGATCACTAGACGAGTTGTTTGGGAATTAAATTGACCCACACGAACACTTCTAATGTTTCCTCCAATGGTTTGATCCACTGTGGAACGGTTTAAGGTTATGCCTGGTAAGTCGAGAACGATACGAGTTGGGTTAGGTATCAACTGGGCCCGAGGTTGAACTCGGGAATCTGTGGTAAAAATTAGGCGATTTTGATTGTTTTCGTATCGCCAAAAGAGAAGTCTGCCGGCTTGTGCTGGCAGGGCAAATAAAAGCGTGCTGAGGATAGTTAATAGTAGCCAGTGAAATCTCACAATAATTGCTCCTATGGAGAATAACGGTTCTAACCCTGAATACAGAGTAATAGGAACCGCCTTACTCATCAACTCAATGAGACGAAAAACTAGGGTTAAGGTTTCGAGTCACTTCTAGCAGGAGGAAGATTGATAATAGTTGATCTGATGAATTTCCCCCCGTCTCCCCGTCCCCCCATCACCCCATCACCCCATCACCCCATCACCCCATCCCCCCGTCTCCACGTCAAACTCCAAGAATAAGTTTTTTGCAAAAATGGGATGCTCCCTATTTTTGTGGATCGAGTGTTCCTGCCAAATTTTTATAGAAGTGTTATGCTAGATAACAATTTTTAAATTTAACTTTCTCTAAATTTTTAGCCACTAAATTTACTCACTCTTGAAAATAACCATAATTAAACCTTCATGCTGTCAACAGATACTGAAAGAATTATCATTTTTCGTAATTATTTAATTCTCATGGGAACCCTAGCCATGTTAATAACAGGTTTAGGTGGTATGTTTGAAAATCCTGATCGATTGGGGCAAAAGGATCGCTTAGAAAACTACGGTCGTTTTGTCAGTGGCGTTGTGGTTAACCAAGCACAAAAAATTGGACGATAAATCATTTAATTCCATGCAGTTTACTCATAGTATTTGAGATTCGGCTTAGATAAGTGCTACTTAACAATAAAAACTTGTTTTTCTAAGGTTTTCTGCACCTCTTGACCTAAAGATTTAGCCATAGGTTCCATATCTTTTAAACTTCCTAAAGCTTCCATGGGAATTTTTATAGACACAGCAACCCAAGGAACTCTTTCATCTCTTAATTGTGCTTTTTGATCAACCAAAAACCATTGAGGAAGCAATGTATTACGAATAATATTAGCGGTAACACTAATAGTAATAGCTGATGTTAGTAAAGTAATCACCCGTCTTTTATTCTGTAAGTTACCTGTCCAATCTAATAACAAAAGTGTTACATATAAACTGGTAAAAAGCATTTTTAAACCAGCACAATAGGGAGCAACTTCCACAGGAATATCATTTACATAAAGGTAAATCTCGTCAACTCTTGTACTCACCCCCAATAGTTGGAGTAAAACCCAAGCTACCCAGGCAATAAATTTTTGTAATGGCAAGGTATAAGGGGTTATGATATAAGGAACAGAATTCGGTGTTCCCAGAAAAATTAATAGCCAAGGAAACCAATTCAATTTTAAACCAGGTATCCCTTTTAACCAAACCATAATACCAGCAATTACAATGGGGAAAGAAAGAGAAACTAATTCTCTAGCCCCTGTGATATAAAATGCTAATCCTAAAGCAAGCAAAAAGCCCCCCAGAGGATGAATTGTGTTACCTAGTTTTTGCCATTTGCCACAATTTCTGCGAAAAATAATATAAGCAGCATAGGGAAAGCCAATGATGGCATGACTAAAATATTCGTGCTCAATATTAATACTTTTATTTAACCAACCATCGTACCAGAACAAGAGTACGGGAGCATAAATAATTGCCAGAAAAGTAATAATTAAAACATTACCTAAATTTCGTTCGAGAAACGGGGATATTTTTGATGTTGTTTGCATATTTAATCATCCATTAAGATTAAATATAAACTACTTAAATTAAAGATATTTGTTCAACTACCCAAGCAATATCTTCTGATTTAATACCAGGATACATGGGTAAAGACAAAATTTGTTCACATAATATTTCTGCTTGGGGAAAATCTCCTAACTGATAACCTAAGCTTTTGTAAGCAGGTTGTAGGTGACAAGGAATGGGGTAATGAATGCCTGTTTGGATGCCTTTTTCCTTGAGAAAGTCTTGAACCTGTTCACGAGTCATAGAAGAGGCTTCATTAATACGGACAACATATAAATGATAAACGTGACCTTCTTGAGCGAGATTCGTCATCGGGACTACTTTATTATCTCTTCCTGATTTTAACCCCTGATCATAAATTTGTGCTGCTTGATTTCTCAATTGATTCCATTAAGATAAATGAGGTAGTTTAACTTGTAAAATGGCTGCTTGTAAGCTATCTAAACGGCTATTTTTGCCCACTTCTGTATGATAATATTTTTTCGGTGCGCCATAATTACGTAAGGTTTGAACCCGTTGGGCGACTTCTTGATCAGATGTAATCAACATTCCTCCGTTGCCAAAGGCCCCTAAATTTTTACTGGGATAAAAGCTAAAAGCAGCAGCCATACCAACGGAGCCAGCCATATAACCTTCTCGTTGGGCTAAATGTGCTTGTGCTGCATCCTCAAAGATAATGAGATTGTGGGCCTGGGCAAAGTCTAATAAGGCTTTTGGGGACACCATTTGACCGTATAAATGGACGGGTAGAATGGCTCTGGTTTTGGGTGTAATGGCTTTGGCCGCTAAGTTTAAGTCAATTAAAGCTGTATGGCGATCGCAGTCCACTAAAATAGGGGTTGCCCCTGCTTGAATTACTCCTATCACCGTCGCAATAAAGGTATTAGCTGGCACTAACACTTCATCCCCTTCTGTGATACCACAAGCTTGTAGTCCTAGAGCGATCGCATCGGTTCCAGAGGCGACTCCCACACCATAATTGACACCACTAGCTTGAGCAAATTCCGCTTCAAATTCTTTTAAGCTTTTTCCTAAGATAAAATCCCCCCGTTGCACAACAGCGGCCATTGCTTGTTCAATTTCTGCCTGTATGGGTTGGTGTTGCAGGGTTAAGTCGACAAAGGGGACGGTGTGAGAAGATACAATCATTGATAGTGTGTATGATTAAAATTTAATGCTTAATTGTATCTTAGGTTATCGGATTTTGACCTCTTTTCGAGAAAATTATCGTAATTCATGAGGACAGATCAAGTCATTACTCAATCTGTCCTCAAATTTTTATCTTCAATGTCGGGGTGAAGACCCCCGTTACACGGATGCGCTTCGGTGGGATGAAACCCCGACCAACAAACAAAAGGAGAGTGCGTCCATACTTCCCCTATTGACATTTTGCGCTCTTTAGCCTAGCATAATGACATAGTTGTTTGAGGTCGAAAACAATGATTGTCTTAGAGATGAAAGCAGTAATTAAACCCTACCAAGCTAATGCCATTGACGATGCTATTAGGACGGTACAGTTCATCCGAAATAAAGCATTAAGACTTTGGATGGATGCTAGTCGAGAAGACAAGATAGATAAATATGCTCTCAACAAATACTGTCGTATTCTAGCTAAAGAATATAAATTTGCTGATGAATTAAACTCAACAGCAAGACAAGCATCATCGGAAAGAGCTTGGTCAGCTATCTCTCGTTTCTATGACAATTGCAAGAAAGGGATAAAAGTAAAAAAAGGCTATCCTAAATTTCAAAAAAATAACCGTTCTGTTGAGTACAAACAATCAGGATGGAAGCTATCTGAAGATAAGAAAAAGATAACTTTTACTGACAAAAAAGGGATTGGAACAGTTAAATTAAAAAGAACTAGGGACTTAAACTTTTACCCCATTGACCAAATTAAATGGGTTAGATTAGTGCGTCGTGCTGACGGATACTATGTTCAATTCTGCATTAGGGTTGATATTCGAGACTATGCTAAACCTTTGGAACCAACTAAACATTGTACAGGTATTGACGTAGGGCTTAAGGTTTTTTTTGCTGATAGTGATGGTAAAACTATAGAAATTCCCCAATACTATCGTAAAGCAGAAAAACGTCTAAACCGTCTTAATCGACGTAAATCTAAAAAGTTTATAAGAGGGAAAAAGCAATCAAACAACTATCAAAAAGCTAGAAAAAGATATGCTCTAAAACATTTAAGAGTAAGTAGGCAACGTAAAGGTTTTGTCGAGAGAGAGGCATTGCGCGTAATCCAATCTAACGATTTGGTGGCCTATGAAGACTTAAACGTTAAAGGGATGGTTAAAAATCAACGTCTAGCTAAATCAATTAACGATGCTGCATGGGCAACTTTTCGTCAATGGTTAGAGTATTTTGGCTTTAAATATGGAAAGGTAACTATTGCTGTTCCACCTCATAATACATCCCAAAATTGTTCTAATTGTGGGGAAAAAGTCCAGAAAACTCTATCAACAAGAACCCATATATGTTCACATTGTGGATATATTGAAGATAGAGATATCAATGCAGCAATTAATATCTTGAAAAAAGGATTAAGTACGCTAGGGCATAGCGGATCTAAAGCTTGGGGAGATTTGCCCTCTAGCTTGGTTGGAGAAATCCTGCCAGGTTACGGCGAATCTGTGAACCAAGAATCTCCCGTTACAGCGTCAGCTTAACGGGAGAGTGTCAACCTGATGTCATCGACAATTTTTTAGACTAAAACAATATCGTTATGGATACTGAAAGAGCCTCCACTAACAAGTTCTAAATTAGCAAATTTTTGTCCATTAAAGGATAAAGATCCACTGTCAGTATCAAAACTAAATTGATCCAGAGAACCTACGCCAAAACCAGCTTTAGAGACTTGAATTTTATCCCTAAAGGAATGGGAAAGATGTCCCTGGAAGTGTCTGATAGTATCAACCCCGTCTGCAAGGGAATTGAAAATATAGGTATCAGACCCGAAACCACCGATTAGGGTATCATCTCCTGTACCTCCCATCAGAGCATCATGACCCCAACCACCGTTCAAAACATCATTTCCAGAACCTCCCACAAGGGTATCACGACCCCAACCACCATACAGGCTATCATTTTTTCTGCCTCCAGATAAGATATCATTTCCATCCTTTCCATACATTCTCCATTTTCTAAGTCGATTTTTAGCTGTTCTGTTAGCGTTAAAGCGATCGTTCCCATTAGTTCCATTGTAAGTTGGCATTCCTAGTTCCTATTCATAAATTTTTGTCAGTTCCAAAGTACCTAGATATTTGGTAAAGATCATCATATTTATTACCTAATAATTCTCAAAAAAAATCTTATGTTTTCTAGGTTTTCACTGAAATTATTAGCTAAGATTATTTTTATCAACTTAAACTACAGATATGGAATTTGTAGGGTTGAACGGCCATTGAAACCTATTTGAGAATATTAGTATTCACTATTGTCGATTTTTAGGATCAAAAGCATCTCGTAAACCATCCCCAATATAGTTGATACTTAAAACGGTTAAAAAGATTGCTAAACCAGGAAAAAAGGCGGTATGAGGGGCAGTATCTAGATAATCTTTTGCTTGAAATAACATTTGTCCCCAAGTGGGAACGTCTGGGGGAAAACCTAACCCTAAAAAGCTTAAGGTTGATTCCGTAATAATGGCATTACCCACCCCTAAAGTGGCTGCAACTATAATTAGACTAACAACATTAGGCAGCAAATGAATTAAAATAATACGTTGGGAATTTGCCCCTAAAGTAATAGCGGCTTTCACAAATTCCATTTCTTTTAATTTTAAAATATTCCCTCTTATCAATCTAGCCACAGACATCCAATTTAATCCACCAATAACGATAATAACTAAGATAAATATTCCCAATTCTGGTCCGGCTATCTGTTTAATCGGTTCCCTAAATAAATAGACAACTAATAATAATAAAGGTAACTGGGGCAAGGCTAAAAACAAATCCGTTAACCTCATTAATAAATTGTCGATAACTCCGCCATAAAATCCGGCGATCGCACCAATAGTTGTACCTAAAAAAATAGCCACAAACATAGCTAAAATTCCCACTGTCAGGGAAATTCTACCCCCAAATAAAACCCTTGCTAAAATATCTTGTCCCAGAGAGTTTGTCCCGAAGGGATGGTCAAAACTGGGTAAAGCACTCATTTTAGAAAAATCAATTTTATCAATAGGAACCTGATAAATAAACGACCCCAACATCACGGAGAAAAAAATGATAGTTAAAATAATTAAACCAAAAATAGCTAAGGGGTTACGACGAAATTTATGCCAGATATAATGTTTTTTTACTTCTGCTTGCATTACTGCCATTTTTGTGTTAATAACATTACTTAATTGAATTAAAACTGAAAGATAACAGTGATATCACTTCCCCATTCAAGATCTAATTCTTCTTGGGCATTCCCACCATTCATAGCAATTTCTACCCAGCCGTGACTACCGATTAATGTTATCATTTCTCGGGGGGCAACATCGCTATAAGTTAAACCGGATTTGATCACCTTATCATCGACTTTAATCGACCAATTTTTATCTCTTACCAGAAGTGACGAAATATTAGTAATTAAGTTGCCAAAATGATCAATATATTGAATTGATCCTTCTATTTTTTTTTGTGTAACCTGGGGAAATTCTAAAGGAAAAGCCACTAAACTATTAATAGGAATACTCTCTCCTAAAGCTTCTAAAGCAACGCCAGAGGCCAAATAAGCGGCAACTGGGGCAAAAATATCTCGGCCATGAAAAGTTAAACTGGGATCAGGAATACGCCAATAGTCAGTATTAGTTAAAGATACCGCTTTTGAGGGCGGTATCTTCAGCCAAAATACCGCTAAATAAACCATTATCAGGGCCGACTAAATATCCTTGGGAACATTTAATGGCCACACTGCGCCTTTTGCTGCCAACTCCGGATCTACCACAGCGAGAAATACTGTATCCCTGGGAAAATAAGGATAGGCATTCATCAAACAAAACCTTGCTGCCCAAATTTGTTGGGGTGCAATTTTATGGGTAAGATCGATAATGGGGATATTAGGATTAATGGTGGCCATAACCCCCTTCATAATGCCAACATAGCTATCTTCTAAACCAAAGTCTGTTAAAACTGCGATGGCTTTTGTTTTTGATGGTTTTGTCATGGAGATCAAGGTAGTAAATATTTCTTATTACTGTTAATTGATGACTGATGACTGGTGACTGGTGACTGTTTTAAGACTGGGGTAAAATTCTTCCAATGGTCAAATTTTCGGGAACAAAAGTTGTTTTTGCTACTCTTTGAATATCAGCAGTGGTGACAGCATCAATGGCCTGTACTTGTTCAAATAAATTACGCCAACTGCCCGTTTTAACTTCGTATCCCACTAATGCTTTACCCATGCCTAAATTGGAGTCTAGAGAGCGCAACAAACCTGCACGTAATTGATTTTTAACCTGTTGTAATTCCTGTTCAGAAACTGGTTCTGTTTTCAATTTTTCAATCTCTAAAGATAAGGCTTCATCTACCTCTTCTATGGATGCTTTAGGAGAAGTTTGTGCATAAAATAACATCAAGTTAGGGTATTTATCCGAAGGAAAACCATTAAATCCCTGGGCCCCCAAAGCCACTTGTTTTTCCTCGACTAAAGACTTATATAACCGGGAAGTTCTACCGGAACTTAATAGGGTAGAAATCACTTGATAAATGGCATTATCAGGATGACTTAAAGCCGGAACATGATAACCTTCTAAATACCAAGGTTGAGAAGCTAATTTTAAGGTAACTTCTCTGGTTTCTGTTTGCTTTGGTTCTATTTTTGTCAGTTGGGGAGGTTCTGGTTTTTCTGTATAACGACCAAAATAAACTTTGGCAAACTGTTCAACTTGTTCAGGATTAACATCACCTACAATAGCAATGGTTAAGTTATTAGGACCATAATAAATGTCAAAAAAGTCTCGGATATCTTCACGGGTTAAGTTACGAATATCTTCGTTATAACCAATGGTAGGACGTTTATAAGGATGTTCTGTAAAAGCAGTTCCTAAAAAGGCTTCTACCATCTTACCAATGGGGTTATTTTCTGTGCGTAACCGTCGTTCTTCTAAAATAATATTTTGTTCTTTATAAAACTCTCGAAAAACAGGATCTAAAAATCTTTCTGATTCTAGAGACATCCATAATTCTAATTTATTTGATGGAAAACTATAAAAGTAAACGGTTGAATCTGGGCTAGTTTGTGCATTAATATTAACTCCTCCTGCTGTTTCTACAATACGTCCAAAAGCATTCTGTTGGACATGACTAGCTGCTTCGGCTTGTACTTTTTCAAAGGTGGCTGCTAGTTTTTGTATTTCTTCTTCATTCCCTGTTTCTCTTGCGCTTTTTAATTCCATAGAAATTTGATCTAAGCGACTTAAAAGTTCTTTTTCTTCTTCATAGTTATTTGTGCCAATTTTTGTGGTTCCTTTAAAGGCTAAATGTTCTAAAAAGTGAGCAACTCCTGTTTTTCCATCTGGTTCATCAGTTCCACCAACATCGGCATAAGTTACAAAAGAAACCACAGGGGCATCATGATTTTCTTTGATAATAAATTTCATGCCATTATCTAAAGTAAATTCTGTGATTTTTTCGATAGCACGATTCAAATAAGGAGTGATAGAAGAAGACTGATCAGAAGATGGGGTTTGTGCCAAAGCTGGAACATTTCCCCACAGCAATAATAAAAGACACACAAGACTCATAGCGGAACGAATGAAAACAGAGAATTTAAACAATTTCATGATCATAGAGATAACTAAAAGATTAATAGACTCTTTTATAGCATATCAAAATTAGAACCTAAATTAGTATAAGTTCTAGTTACTTAATAACCTGAGTTCGACAGAAGTAAATTTATAGATAAGTGGCCAAAATCAGTAATCTCAAACCCTGATAATGTCCTTGTCAAAAGCACAACTCAGAACTCAGAACTCAGAACTCCGAACTCACGTTAATAGGTTTGCCAAGTAGGAAATTCATAATAAATATTACCACGGGTGCTATGACGATTACCTTTTAGTTCTTTGAGTTTTTTGTTTAAATAGTCTTGGGCTTCATCGGAGGGAAGTTCTGTAGCTTGCATGAAGGTTAATATACTAATTCTTCCCTGACTTTGTTCTAATAACTTATAAAAAATAGTTTCAGGGTTTTTTCTCAAAGATTTTAAGTAAAAATAAATAGAAACCGCATAAATAAAGGACAAGAATAGACCAAGAATATGTAATAATAATTTATTTAAAATAGACTCGATAAAAATAAACTCAAACAGAATAAAAAAGATTAAAGTGTTCCAAAAGATATAAGCTTCTTTAACTGGTTCTCTTTGGGTTTTTACTTTTAACTTAGCAATTACAATAATATAAACAATGACGGTTATGGCAAAATAGAAGATCCATTTCATCGATCATACCCACGCTGCTCATCATCCCTATTGTATCTTTTTACTGGTCACCTGAGTTCGATATAAGAAAATTTATAGACAACTTGTCAACGTCAGAAGTCTTAAACCTGATTATCTCATGGAAAAAACTCCGAACTCCGAACTCCGAACTCCGAACTCCGAACTCAGTGTGATCAGTCTTAACTATTCCCAGTGAATTTGCGATCGCTGATCACACACCACTTGATAAACCTTCTCCGTTTGTTTAGCCAACTGTGGCCAACCAAAACGTAGGGCCAACTCTTGATAGGCTCTCTCTACTAACTGTTGGCCGTAGTCAGGGTTTCTTAATATTTCCAAGATTCCCCAAGCGAGAGAGTCAGGGTTATTCACCTCAGTAACAATACCGGTTTGTTGATGATGCACAACTTCTGGTAAACCTCCTGTACTCGATACCACCACAGGGACACGAGCAGCAAAACTTTCTAGGGCAACAATGCCAAAGGGTTCGTATAAACTGGGAAACACGGCACAGTCGGCAATGGTTTGAAAGCGATCTAAATCTTCATCGGACATAAAACCTGTAAAACAACAACGATCAGCAATACCCAAATGAGCCGCTTCTCCTTGTAAATGCTGGGTATCTCCCCCACCAATAATAACTATTTTGGCATTTCTATCTAGCTCTGATAACACTTTGGCCGCTGCTTGTAAGAGAAGGGAAACCCCCTTTTCACGGGTCATTCTGCCCACATAATAGATGATTTTTTCGTGATCTAAGGCAAATTTACGACGAAAGAACAGATAATCAAAAGTGGGATCTTGAAGCTTTTTCTCGGCTCTAATGCCGTTATAAATAACATCAATCTTATCCAAGGGGGTTTCAAAAACCCGTTGTAACTCGTGACGCATATAATCACTACAAACGATCACCCGCCAGGCATCATAGATCAAGTTTCTCTCTTTGCTAGAGATGTAGCGTTGGATATCATTATGAATACCGTTATAACGACCATATTCTGTGGCGTGAATGGTGGCAATAAGGGGAATTTTAAATAAATGTTTCAGGGCGATGGCAGCATCCCCTACTAACCAGTCATGGGCGTGAATTAAATCAAATGGCCCCTTATCTTGGATTAGTTGTCCCCCATGATGACCCATGCTATCATTCATGTGGACAATCCACTGAAAAAAGTCGTTGGCTTCTTGCACAGGCACACGATAAACCCAAACCCCGTCTATGTTTTCCTCGGAGGGACTATCACCAAACTCTACCGTAATTAAATGAATTTCGTGGCCTATTTCCGCAATTTCTGGATATAATTCCGCAACATGACGGGCAATGCCTCCCACAATACGGGGGGGAAATTCCCAAGTCAATACCAAAACTCTCATAAGTGCGCGCTCCACAACTATGCAGGGAAGCTAAACTAGCTTAGGATGGTTAGGAGAATTTCACCAAAACTCCTGGTTCCTTTTGTATCGGTAATAATCCTATAATGTCACTTTTAGCACAGTATTGTAAATCCTCATCACCGTTCAAGCGTAACAATCTTTGACCGTGAGTCGAATGTTTGAACATCTCTAAAAGATTATCTTGCCATTGAGTGTATAAAGCGATCGCTGCAATCACTTCATCGTTACTCACTTCTACGGTTTGACTAGAATTATTGGTTAAAGCGTGGGCTATGGCTCCAGCGCAAACGGTATCTTCCAGGGAATAACCCCCTTCCCATCCCGATCCCACTAACCAAAGGGTTTCTGGTTGAGTTTTGAGGATATAGTCCACGGCTGTTTGTCTATTGATCATCGCTGCGGTGATCACAGTTGGGGCCTTTTCTACCCGTTGTAGGGCCCGAGTCCCATTGGTGGTGGTTAAAAAGAAACGCTTATTACCTATGGTTTCTGGGGTACAGTCCAAAGGAGAGTTACCCAGATCAAACCCTTCCACTTTTGTGCCACCCCTCTCTCCTGCTCGAATGCGTTTCTCCGGCAGCCATTGCTCACTAACAGTCATTAATTTATCAATATCACTGAAAGTCTGTACTGCTTCTGCACCAGCTTCTAAAACAGTGGCAATGGTGGTGGTGGCTCGCAAAACATCGATCACCACCGCACAGTCGGGTAAATGGTCTGTGGGGGTTAGTTCAGGGGTATGATAGACAAATAGCTTCACGTTTATTTTTAGCGCAAGTTGATTATGGGCAATGATTTCTATCTTATCTGGGTCATGGCCCCCTGGCAAAATTATTTATCAATGGATAATGGATAATTAATTTTTTTGTGCTAAGATACCTCTCTTTAAGGAGAAATAAGGGTTTTAAATGGGTATGTCTAGAATTTAGATAGTATTCTTCTCTTCATTCTATATTTTCCTCATATATTACCCATTATCCATTATCCATTATCCATTACATGACTTGTTCTACTTCGCCAATTTCGGGTATCATCTCTCTTAAGCGTCTTTCAATTCCCATTCTCAGGGTCATAGTTGAGCTAGGACAAGAGCCACAAGCTCCCTGTAGCCGTAGTTTAACCACAGGGCCTTCTATGTCCACTAATTCAACGTTACCACCGTCTGCCATTAAATAGGGGCGCATTTCATCCAGGACGGTTTCTACATTATCGGGGTTCAACACCAATGTTTCTGACATGATCTACCTTTATTTAGATTCTTGTAAACGACGTTACCTTTATCCTACCTCGAAGTTTTCTAATTATCTATTAAACTTCGCTGTTAACGTCGGGGTTTTAGTCAATGGTTAATTTTTCATTACTCAATGGTCAAAAATATCTTTATAATACATTAAGTCTAATTCTACAAAAAGGGGAATAACTTTCATACACTTTTGAGCAATTTCCCATCTTTCTTCCCTTTTTAACATGGTTATTAGTTGTTCTCTTAGTTGAATTAAATATCTAACATCGTTGGCTGCATAACTTAATTGTGCTTCTGATAAGTTCTGACTATTTCCCCAGTCAGAACTTTGGGAACTTTTATCTAGTTCGACTCCTTCTAATTCTTGTACTAATGATTTTAAACCATGAGATCCTGTATAGGTTCTTGCTAATTTACTAGCTACTTTTGTACAAAAAATTGGGTCGGTTTCAACAGAGAAATTATACTTAAATTGACCTACATCAAACCGTGCATAATGAAATATTTTGACAATATTTTTATTTTCTAATAATTGTTTTAGATTGGGTGCTTCTGTTTGTCCTCTTTCAATACGAATGGCTGTGACATAACCACTCGGATCACATAATTGCACTAAACAGAGTCGATCTCTTTGGGGAACTAATCCCATAGTTTCTGTATCAATTGCCAGGGCATCGGCCTTTAAATAACGTTCGAGGGTTTCTGAGGAAAGATCGCGATCGCAAACTTGAAAATTGTTACTTTTTTCTGAAGAGTCAGTCATTATTATCAAGGTCAAGTTGTTCGTTTTTAACTTACCTTACTTTGGTTAGTATACTCATAAAAAACACAATTTCTTAATTATATAAACCTATCTATTTGATTATTTTTTGAATTAAACTATGGTATTTACAAGTGAATTATACAGTCTAGAAGACTGTGTTACTATTAGTACCTAAAATAACTGAGAACTTAAGCTATCGTCCTAACTCATGAAGTTCATTAATAACTGTAGCGCATTTTTGGGTAACAGTTTCTAGAGCTTGACGTTTATTGGACTCAGGGGGCTGAATGACTTCCCCAATACGAATAGTTAAGGGGACGGGACGGGGAATGGGTGAACCTTTTTTGAGTATTTTTTCTGTTCCCCATAAAGACACGGGTAAGAGGGGAACTTGTGCCTTAGCTGCGATCATTGCCGCCCCTAGTTTGGGATCATCTATCCCACCATCAATGGTACGGGTTCCTTGTAAAAAAATGCCCACTAACCAACCATCTTTCAAAGCAGTTAAAGCGGAACGAATGGCGCTGCGATCGCCGGCTCCTCGTTTGACGGGATAAGCTCCATATAAGCGTATGCCTTCTTTGAGCAAAGGTACTTCAAATAACTCTTCTTTGGCCATAAAAGCCACGGGACGACCGATACAAGATGCTAATAAGGGTGGATCAAAATAACTGGCATGATTACTTACTACCACTAAAGGATACTTTTTAGGTACATTTTCCTGACCATAAACCCGTCCCCGAAAATAACCGTAGCACATGGGGACAATAATAGACCCTTTGAAGAGATAGTATAAGATTAGACTAGAGAGGGGTTCTCTTTCTTTGAATTCCCTATTTTCCATGATTTTTGACAAAACTGCTGGATTGCTCTTTTAGAATATCATTGAATTCTCACACTTATGAATAAACTTTAACTACTTTAACGGACGAGAATGTAAATAAGTCTTAATTTTTATTTAAAATTTACCCAAAGTTTTCCTAAACCCGATAAACTCAGTCTCAGAGATTATTGAAGGAGAAATCTTTAAGGATATTATGGCATATTATTGGTTCAAATCTTTTCATTTAATTGGTGTTGTGGTTTGGTTTGCCGGATTATTCTATTTAGTCCGTTTATTTGTTTATCATGCTGAGGCTTCAGAGAAAAAAGAACCGGAGCAAAGCATCCTTAAAGCACAATATGAAATTATGGAGAAACGTCTTTATAATATTATTACTAATCCAGGAATGATGGTCACTGTTACCATGGCCATTGGCTTAGTTTCTACAGAACCTGAAGTTTTAAAATCAGGATGGTTACATATAAAATTAACATTTGTTGCCCTATTATTAGGATATCATTTGTACTGCAAAAAAATTATGAAGCAGTTAGCAAGTGGGGAATGTCAATGGACAGGACAACAATTTAGAGCTTTAAATGAAGCTCCAACAGTTTTGTTAGTTGTTATCGTTTTATTAGCTATCTTTAAGAATAATCTACCTTTAGATTTAACTACTTGGCTAATTGTTGCCTTAGTGATTGCTATGGCTGCATCGATTCAATTATATGCTAAAAAAAGACGACTTGCTCAAGAAAAATTAAGTTCATCTATTGATTAATTAGATTAGTAGGGGCTTAATAATATTAAGTCCCTACTAATACCATTTTCATCAACTTAGACTACATAAGTTAATATTGTAGGGGTTAACGGCCGTTAACCCCTACTTTAGGAAATTGGTATAATAATTTACATTCTTTCCAAGACAGAAATACCCAATAAAGATAATCCTAGTTTTAGGGTTTTTGCTGTTAAATCACATAACAATAAACGAGATGTTTTTGTGGGTTCTTCCGATTTTAAAACGGGACAATTTTCGTAAAAACGGTTAAACTTTTTACTAAGTTCATATAGATAGTCACAAAGACGATTAGGAAGTAAGGTTTTTTCTACTTCTTTGATAGTTTCGCTAAGTTGTAATAAATATTTTCCTAATTCCATCTCTGTGTCTTCTTTAAGGATAATTTGAATATTTTCTCCTAAGTTTTCATAGTCAATATTGCCCTCTCTACTAATACTTTGGATTCTAGCATAAGCATACAACATATAAGGGGCTGTGTTGCCTTGTAATGCTAACATCTTATCGTAACTAAATATATAATCACTGCTCCGATTTTGACTTAAATCAGCATATTTTACAGCACTAATTCCTACAGTTTGAGCTACATTATTAATGAAGTCTTCTGATTCTTTTCTTTCCTCTGATTGTAAGCGATTTTCTAAATCTTTTCGTGCATAATTAATCGCTTCATTTAATAAGTCTTTCAGTTTAATGGTTTCTCCTGAACGAGTTTTTAATTTTTTTCCGTCTTCTCCTTTAACCAACCCAAAAGGAACATGAGTTACTTCTACTGTATCTGGCAAAAAATTGGCTTTGTTAGCAACTTGAAAAACTTTGGCAAAGTGATTAGATTGTCCGGCATCTGTAACATAAATAATCCGTTTAGCTTGATCTTCTTTAATACGGTATCTTAAGGCAGCTAAATCTGTGGTTGCATAGTTATAACCACCATCAGATTTTTGGACAATTAAGGGTAAAGGATCACCTGATTTATTAGTAAATCCTTCTAAGAAAACACATTGCGCTCCTTGATCTTTTTTCAAGATTCCTTCTGCATCTAAAGCGGTGATAACATCGTCTAAATAAGGATTATAAAAAGATTCTCCTCTTTCTGTTAATTTTACATCTAAACGGTCATAAATTTGTTGAAATTCTCGACGAGATTGATCACAAAGTAACTCCCAAGCTTGACTACTTTCTTGCTCTCCTGATTGCAATTTTACCACTGCTTCTCTAGCTCGTTGTTGAAATTCTGTATCTTCATCAAACCGTTTTTTGGCTTGCTTATAAAAGTTGACTAAATCCCCAATTTCCAACGCATCTGCTTGGGTTAAAGCATCGGGATAAACCTCTTTTAAGTAAGTAATTAACATTCCAAACTGTGTCCCCCAGTCCCCCACATGATTCAGTCTTAAAACGTCATAGCCTAAAAATTCTAAGGTACGGGCAATACAATCACCAATAATAGTAGAACGCAAATGACCAACGTGCATTTCTTTGGCAATATTAGGACTAGAAAAATCAACAATAACTTGAGTAGAATCGGGGATTTTTTCAATTCCTAAACCTTGCTCTTGATATAGGGATTTCAGTTTGTTTTCTAGATAGTTGGGTTTCAACTTTAAATTAATAAAACCAGGGCCGCCAATAGTGGGGGTTTCACAAATAGTATCTACAGCTAAGTTACTAATAATAGTTTGAGCAATTTCTCTAGGATTTTTTCCTAATTTCTTAGCTAAAGGAAGGGCTATATTTGCCTGATAATCTCCATGTCTGAGATCCCTAGCAGTTGTTACTTGGGGATCAATTGCTTGAAAATCTTCACCAAAGGACGTTACTAAAGCTTCTTGAAACTTCTTGGTTAGTTGCTCATTAATAGAAGTCATAATACCTACAAATAGCTGAGAAAGATTTAACTTATTTTTTTAGCTTATTTAGCTTATCATAGTCAATAGGGTAAAATTTATAAAATTATCACATCGTAACACAGTCTTATAGACTGTACAAAAAGGACTTGTGCTAAGCTTATTCCAGTTTTAATCACCATCATCTGACTATTGCTATAGTAGATAAGGCAACTGTTGCTGATAAAGTCAAGATTTCATAATGCGATCGCTCTCAACTTTTCATACATTCATAGTTCATAAGATAGTATGATAAGTGTATGAACAAAAAACAGCGCAAGATTTATGATACTCTCTTTAAAGAACCCATGAGAGATGATATTCTCTGGCATGATGTAATAACATTAATTAAAGCTATAGGAGGAAGCGCAACACAAGAGGATAATTTAGGTTTTAGATTTGAGCTTAAGACACTCTCCCTAAATATTTATACACCCCATCCTCAAAAAGAATTAAAAAGATATCAAGTTAAAGCTATTCGTGAATTTTTATTTAAGGCAAGGATTAACCCATGAAATACAAAGAATATAAAGCAGTTATTGAATATGATGAAGACGATCGCTTATTTTTTGGTCGAGTGGTAAACATAAGAGATATAATCGTTTTTGATGGTCTTTCTGTTGATGAGTTAGAGCAAGCTTTTCAAGCGGTTATTGAGCAATATATAGCTCATTGTCAAGCTGCCAATAAATCCCCCGAAATACCAACTTCTAATATATCCTCATCCAATTTTTAATTAATTAGGAATTTATCTGATGATGTTAAGTCAAAAAACAAAAATAAATATCTTAAAAAGTCCAACTAAAGAAGACTGGATAGAACAAGCAATTAATAACTTAGATACGATTTTATTAGATCATTCCCATTGTGAAAGAAAGGCAGCAAGTGTGTCCTTGAATTTGATGTTTCGCTACTCATCTAATGCAATGCTAGTGAGAAAATTAACAGCGATCACCAAAGAAGAATTAGAACATTTTGAACAGGTTAACCAGTGGTTATATAAAAAAAATATTCCCCTCGGCCCCTTATCTTCTCCTCCCTATGGGGCTAAATTAAAATCAACAATTAGGACCAAAGAACCTCAAAGATTATTAGATTCTTTATTAATTGCAGCCTTAATAGAAGCAAGATCCCACGAAAGATTAGGACTGTTAGGAACCCATTGTCCTGATCAAGAGTTAGCCAAATTTTACCGTAGTTTAATGGCATCAGAAGCGAGACATTATGGTATTTATTGGGTATTAGCAGACACTTATTTTGAGCGAGAAATTGTCCAAAAAAGATTAGAAGAATTATCAATTATCGAAAGTGAAATTTTAGCAACATTACACCCAGAGCCAAGAATTCATAGTTAATCAATCCTATAATCAAAGGGATGGCTAAAAACTTTGTTAAAGTTGTCTTATATTCTTGAAAAATCAGGCAAAGATTAATTATAATTGTACGTTGGGAACACCGTAAGCCAAAACGAAAGGATTGAATAACAGTGACTGATACCAACCTAGATTTTTTAGCCCAGACCGATCCAACCCTTGCTGCTATGATACAAGGGGAATTACAACGGCAACGGGAACATTTAGAATTAATCGCCAGTGAAAATTTCACCTCTGCGGCCGTCTTAGCTGCTCAAGGTTCGGTGTTAACCAACAAATATGCAGAAGGATTACCCAAGAAACGCTACTATGGTGGTTGTGAATGGGTTGATCAAGCAGAGCAATTAGCCATCGATCGCGTCAAAGAATTATTTGGAGCAGCACACGCGAATGTACAACCCCATTCAGGGGCCCAAGCCAATTTTGCTGTTTTCTTGACCCTCCTCAAACCGGGGGATAAGATTATGGGCATGGATCTCTCCCACGGTGGCCATTTAACCCACGGCTCCCCTGTCAACGTTTCGGGGAAATGGTTTGAAGTATGCCATTATGGGGTGAGTGCTGAGACAGAAAGATTAGACTACGACGCTATTTTAGAACTAGCTAAGAAAGAAAAACCCAAATTATTGATTTGTGGGTTCTCTGCTTATCCCAGAATTATTGAGTTTGATAAGTTTCGGGCCATCGCCGATGAAGTGGGAGCCTATCTCATGGCAGATATCGCTCACATCGCCGGTTTAGTGGCCAGTGGTCATCATCCTAACCCTTTACCCTATTGTGATGTGGTAACCACCACTACACACAAAACCTTACGGGGTCCCAGAGGTGGTTTAATTATGACCAATGACCCTGAGTTGGGCAAAAAGTTTGATAAGTCCGTTTTTCCTGGCACTCAAGGGGGTCCATTGGAACAGGTAATTGCAGCTAAAGCAGTGGCCTTTGGAGAAGCCCTTAAGCCTGAGTTTAAGGTGTATTCTGGAGAGGTAATTGCGAATGCTCAATCCCTAGCTAATCAATTGACCCAACGAGGCTTTAAGCTGGTTTCTGGTGGCACTGATAACCATTTGATGTTAGTGGATCTGCGCTGCATTGACATGACTGGAAAGGAAGCAGATAAGTTAGTGAGTGAAATCAATATTACAGCTAATAAGAATACGGTTCCTTTCGATCCAGAGTCTCCCTTTGTCACCAGTGGTCTCCGGTTGGGATCTCCTGCCATGACTACCAGAGGGTTAGGGGTAGATGATTTTGCCGAAATTGGTAACATTATTGCTGATTGTTTACTCAATCGTAACGATGAAGGGGTTAAGCAAGATTGTTTAAACCGAGTCAAGGCTTTATGCGATCGCTTTCCTCTCTATCCTCATCTCAACATTCCTGTCCCCGTTTTAGCCTAGATCAATTAAAAAGCCCCAACTAACCTATAGGTTAGTTGGGGCTTCTGAAATATCCGTCTTTCTAGCTGATAGTTCGCCTCAACATACGAGATGATAAATTATTTCTTAATGCTTCAAAATATAACGACAAAGGAAACTGATAATATTCTAGGAATAACCAAAATAAACAACTGAAATGACAGAAAAAAGTTAACCCTACCCAAAACCAAGGAAACCAAGCCAGAGAACTATCAGGTAACACTGGGAATAAATAAGCCCCAGCCGCAACCAGTAATGTCGGCAAGCTGACAAAACCCAAAGCCAAGAAACCATAACTCCATTGAAACAGTTTAAAAGAACGAGCATTTTTCCAGCGTTTACCGGTCCAATGCCAAGTTAAAGGCAGTTGACTATCAACAATGGTAATGGCTTGTTTATCCAAGTTAGCCGTAAAAATATGACCACAAAAATTACAGGAAAAAGCCTCCATCAAGGGTAATGTAGAGATTTCCCCATGATGACAGACGGGACAGCAATAAGCACTATAATGGTTCAATACAGTTGATGAAGGACGGGAGTGTAACATAGACAAAAATACAAATAAACTTAGGCAAGATTAGGGGGAATATTCTTGGTTTTAGGTGGGTTTAACTTCAAACGACGTAATTGTTGCTGAATAATATTTTGCAGTTTGGGACGAGCAATTTCTATTTGCTGCTGTTTGTCTCCAGGAAATTCTCGAAAAATAAGACTATCAATGGATTCTACCGAAAAAAGCTGAAACAGTAAATGAGTTACAGGAACAGAAATAATGCGAATTTCGGGGTTAATAATTCCTTGAAATGTTTCCGCATCTTTTTTAGTAGAAAAGGCATAAATAACCCGTTTTTCTTCTTTGGGGTTTTTTCTGTTACTTAAGGTTGTCACTAACCAGGAACGATTTTGTCCGTGTAAAACATAATATTTCTCGTGTTGAAGCTGACTCGCAAAAAATTTTAAGGTTGGAGCAACGGCCTTTTCCATCACAGGAATAGGTACACCATGTTCAGGAGCTTCATTAATGAGAATTTCTAATTGTTCGTCTAAATACATGACATTTTCCACGATTGTAAACCTTAATCTTCAGTAAATAGAAGAATCTATTCTGGTTCCCCATGACCTCTAGAAACATTTTCAGCGATCGCTTTGAGAATAAGATTAACCATGTCGGGAATTTTCACTAATTCCCGACATGGTAGTTTGTTCTTCAGGGCTGAGACTCTCAATCACTTTCAGAATATCAATTACACTTGACTCTGATGTTAACCCATCTTTGAGACCATCTGCCTCTAAGTCCATGTTTTCTTTATCAAATGATAAATGAGACTCTTCATTGAAAGCTAGATGAGTGGTTGAGGATGAAAAATCTGTCTCATATAATACAGATTCCTCTCCCTGGAGATCCTCGATGATCAGGGTTTCAAACAATATAGGTTCTTCTGACTCAGATTGAGGGAAACCTAAAGAGTCTTCTTCAACCTCTGCTTCAGAAATATCTAATTCTGAGAGTAAAGACATTAAAGGATCTGCTGTTTGGTTAGAGTCCCCTAACAATGGCTGGGGTAAATTTAGGGCTTCTTCCCAGGGAAGTTTTGTCTTAGTTGCTTGCTCGCTTTTTTGATCAAGATTCACTTTGCGACAGGCCATGGTGGGAGGAAGTCCCCTTAAATGCCAACGATACATCTGGGCTAAATTATTTTCATCTCCTTGCCATTGTAGAGCAATCAAATCCCTAATTTCCAATGGAATCAAAGTCCTTAATTCTGAGAGAGATTTATGTGTCCATTCGTCTTCTTCCTCTGTGAGTTTGCCATAATCTTCCTCTGTGGCCTGTTCTCCCTTTTCAATTAAACTCAACATAGCAGGGTATCGTAAGGGGGATTGGGACGATAAAGAAGATGCCTTTTTTTCTCTACCCAAGGCATCTTTCATACAACGTTTAACGGCTGATAACGCCGGGCGGTTTTGTTCTGGGGATATCCATTCTAAGGAAATTTTTTCAAACGTTCTGATGGACTTAATCGCTACACGATACAATTTTTTTAACCTTTCTTCTGTGACGGGGGTTAAGCCATTGACTTGATTGAACACCCGATCACTATCTCCTTTGATAGCTAGTGCAGCTTAGCAAAAACAATCCACCAGTCACTTATGATCTTTAAAGCCCTTAAATTTCCAAACGAACGGCTTAGCAAAATGTTGATTAAAGTAATCAATAAAATTGAGAATTTTTTGGGATATTTCTTCAGTTGAACGGACAGTAATTCTTTTGAGTAAACGCCGGACTAAGATCGAAAACCAACACTCAATTTGATTAAGCCACGATGTATGTTTGGGAATATAAACAAAGCGAATTCGATGAGATTCATCTGATAAAAAATCTGCTCTGCTGTCCATAGATTGCAAAATCCCCTCCTTTCCTTTTCTCCCCAAATCAATAGTAATTCCACAGCTTTCTGCTACTCATTTGACTAAGCTTTCCGATTTATGAGTGTTGAGTTGATCTACAATAAAAATCCATTCTGCTTTTTCATCAATCTTAATCGTTCTCTGGATATGTTCAGAAAAATCTTGTTCTGTTCTTGTCGGTCCAATAGAGGGACTAACAACTTTTCCTCTTGCCACATCCCAGTTCGCAATCAAGCTTAAAGTTCCGTGTCTTTCATATTCAAATTCGATTTTTTCTACTTGTTTAGGCTTGATTCTTTTGTTCGGAAATAATCTCTCAAGAGCTTGAATCCCTGTCATTTCATCTGTACTAATTAAATGAATTCCTTGTTCTAACAAAGTTTTAGCTTCTTGATGAAGTTCACAGATATATTTGACTTGCTTTTTAAATTTTAAGGGATCATCAATTTTGGCATTTAACCAGTAACGAACGAGATGTGGTTGTAATGTCGCTTCTTTTTAAAAAACGCCCCACACTACGGGGGGAAATCTTTTCGACAATTCCTCTTTTTATGGCTTCATCCGCCAACTCTGAAGGTGTCCAATGGCTCACTGGTCTGTCTGATTTTTCACATTCTTCACAAGCGATCGCTACAATCTGGACTACTTGTTCGACCGTAAAGGATTTTGTTGTTCCAGGTCTTGGGCGATCGCTTAAAATTCCTTTGATCAAGACCATTAATGCTTTCTCCGTTACCTGTTGTTCTTCGGCGGCACTCAGTTTTTCTCTCTCCTCAAACCATCGCGATCGCCACTGACGCACTTGTACTCGGTCTAATTCTAATCTTCGACTAATCGAACTATTGCTCTCTCCTGATGCTGCGGCTAAGATTAGCTTGGCTCGTCTAACAAGGCGATAGGGGTTTGTTGTCCCTCTCACTATTTGTTGGAGTACTGTTTTCTGTAGGTTGGAGAGGTTAATTGGCAATGCTTTTATCATGGACATCAACTTCGAGATTCTTCCGTTAGTTTCATTGAAACACATTGTCGTGGCTAGTCACGAAAGTTTCTGTAAAAATCTGGTGGATTACTTTCGCCAAGCTGCACTAGAGTCTTTAATCGTAATTGGTTTGCTTTTTTTAAACCAATAATTAGGGCGGTATATTCTGCCTCGTCTTTATGATTAACAGATACTAATTGACTAACGGTGTATCTTCTACCATTGGGCATCAACAGAACAGCGACCGCGACTCCTTGCAGTAAAGTCCCTTGAAATTCCCCAGCGAATAGCATGATTGGTATGTCTTTAGCAATGATAAGTTTTTGGGGATTAGTCGACATTTTCATTCTATATAACTATTGCAAATCTAGATCATGGAGGAATCGGGCAAATTGCAAAACTCACTACCCGCATTTCTCACAAACTGATCAGTAATCAGCTAGAGGTTAGATGTGGCTTATTTTTCAAGCGATCGCTTAAAATGGCACACTGTTATTTTTTACTCGCCCCTCAAATCAAGGTTAAACTCAGACTACATAATGGTTTGAAGTTTAGCGATCGCAGAATTTGTGAGAAATGCGGGACTATTCTTACGTGACTTAATCTATTCTATCCCTTAGGAATGCTCTCGGGTATTGTTAGGTACAAAAGTGATTGATCTGAGGCAAACAGCAGATTTACCCCATGATTCTAAGAAAGGCTATAATTAGGTACAGGCCCAAAGTCTTAGATGAAGATAATCATTATATTCTTGTTGACAATCCCATGAATACGACTGGGTGGGACTTATTGGCAGCAAACTCTCATAAAACTTAGACACAGCAAGCAATTTATATCCCTTTTCTATATCATCAATAAGAGTGTTTACCTTTCCTTACTTCTAGTAGGGGAATTTACAAGGTATTCAGTTAAAGTCCTACACTAATTAGGATTATTTTAGCATTAATTTGTTACATTTCCATATTGATCAACTTGAGGCGGTTGAATTCCATAGTTCTCAGTAGGTTGGTTCTGATTGGGTGTATTGGGGAAATTAGGATTAGAATTTACCGTTGGATAAGTGTTAGGTGATTGAACAGAAGGGGGGTAAGCCGGAACAGGTGCAGGAGCGCTCCCATTACCATAAGGTTGGCTATAAGGTGATTTCCAAGAAAAAGTTTCCCACCCATTCTCAGAATCTGTTTGTAGAACATCTCAAATAAGCGAAAAGGGAAAAATAAAAAGTTGTTCGCGGATACTTTCCGCGAACAAAAACCTCCCTATCTAAAAGAAAGAAATACGCTAACTTTTAAATTAGCTTTGACTATTTTTAAAAAGGAAATTCACTTAATTTTACACTCTTATTAACTTTTTAGACTAACTGGGTCTAATCAAAATATCCCATTTAGGTAAGTGAGGATTACGTTCTAAACGTTTCTCAATTTCCTTCATCTCTTTTTTCGTTAAAGAAATGCCTTTTTGATAAACTTTTTTACTTAACTTAACTATCGGATTTAAGCCTTTCCATGTCATAGTTTTTACCCAAGCTAACATCGTTTGAGCATTTCTCAGAAGTGTTCCGTTCCAATGCCTCTCTAAAATTCCCCAACATCTTTCTATGGGATTATATTTACTGTGATAAGGAGGAAAATATAGTAATTGAATAGATTTCTTAGTTTGGTCGGCAAACTCTACCATTCTCTTCAAAAATTGCCTTCTTATTCCACTATTTTCTGCTCCATTATCAACTTTAATTTGGATGTTCTCTAGTTGCTGCTTTTCAGTTATACTCAGACTTGTCCACCATTGCTCCAAGTTATCTACCATGAAATCACTCGTTTTATAAGAACTTCCAAAAGTTACATAAAGTTGCCCTGTATCTTCATCTACAATCCCACAAGGAACGTATTTTTCTTTAGTTCCCATATCATGATCTTGAGCTTGATTATAACCTCTGGTTTGTCCGCCACGTGAATATTCTCCTATTTCCACAGTTGCTTTACAATCCATACTTAAACGTTTCACAGAATGGTCTTTTTTTCTATCTTTTTTCTCTATATTCTCGAAGATAGCGTCCGTCTCCGAGATTTTTTTTTAGGTTTAGCTTTTACCACTTTTCTTAATCGATAGCCCAAACGATTTAAAATATCTGCCATTGTCGAAGCAGCAGGAACCTCCTCTCCATTATATCCTAGATTTCTTAATTGTTTAATGGCTTCAGCCGCCGTTAATCTTGTATAGGCAATGGGGTTATTAAATGTGGGGTTTTGTTGTGCGTGAGCTTCGGCTATTTCTTTCAATGATTGGGCAACTATTGGGTATCTTTCCTCCCATTTTTTACATCCACTATTGACTGATTGTAATCCTAAACACACTATCCCAGTTCGTTTTTCATGTAATCCAAGTTGAACATTTTTTCTCCCCCAACCAAACACGATTTCGGTTTGTCTGGCACTTCCTCCACAATACTTGAGACACATTTCAGCTTGAAATGAACGACGCTCTGCTCCCGTCATTTTTGAGGCTGCTAAACGTAAATCATCGACCATCGACGGGGTTAAGGGATTATTTGTCTGTTTTAGCTTCAATTTACTCTCTCTAATCTTTTTACCTCTTCATTTTAATCTATTTCTTCTGTTTTTTCAGACAAGCCAATTATGAAATTTTAAAGTTGTGTACCAAGATCCGCTAACTCTCTGTTCCTTTTATTTCTTGAAAGCCTTTAGTCCAAGCGATTACCCCCTATGGGAAAAGCTTTCTCGGAAATCACCTTAGGGGTTCAAACTTAATGGAGGGAGCTTGTTTTTGCTTCATCTCTGGATTGTTTCCATCCACAGAGGGAGATAAGAAAGGATTGCTTTGATTTGTGTCCGGGGTGAGTTGATCTAGAGGGTTATTTTGCAATTCGGGAGGAGCTACGGGAATGCTTGAAGAATCTAGACGATTTTCTTCTAAATCTTGTATCGTTACCCCAATATCCACATTATTGCCAACTTCTCCTTCAAATTCTCCATCAATACTTGAAGCAGTTCCCTGGTCATTCCCTAACCATTCAGGATGAAGGGAATATTGCCATAGTACCATAGCAACCAGTGCCATAATTCCCACAGAACCCCAAACTTTCACACTAGCTAAGGGTTTGAGTCCTGCAATTAGGTAACGAAAAGAGGAGTTGGAATGTTTAGGATGAGTCATGGTTAGAAAATGATTTTGTCTTTCCTCATTTAGTCTATCTCAGATTTTGAGAGTAGAATCTATTCAGAATTTAGTTCTTGAACTGTGCAAAAGCTTAATTATTCCTGCTGTTTTTATAGCTCTGAATAAAATGGAAGTTAGGATGAGAGAATCAAAAAATTATCCCTTAATAATGAAAATTAGAGAAAAATTTAGACAATATCCCACCGATATGCAGCAATGGATGATTCAACAGGAAAAAACCAAATTAACCCGTGTTGAAACCGCTTTAAAAAATGGCAAAAAACTATATGCAAAAATGGAAGACGAGGAAAAAGGACAATGGTTATTAAGAACGACTATTATCTTAGAACAATATTTATCTCTACTACCGGAGCGAAACTGCTCATTAGATCAAGTATCGGACGATTATATTTTTCAAGTTTGGGAAATACTAGAAAACGATCCCAGTTTACGGGAATTAATTGCTCAAGTAGAAACCAGATATGAAGGGTTACTGAAAGTCTAATCTTTTTGACATCTATTGAGGCGTAATTGTTTCATCAAACTGTAAATTAGAGGAGATAAAACCACACCCATCGCTAAGACAAAAACTAGACCGCTAAATAGGGCATAAAGGGAAGCAAATAATTTTGCACCATTGGTCAGTAAAGGGTTAACAGGACCCATGCCACTGAGAATCATAGACGCTTCAACCGTCGCATCTAACCAAGTCAGTTGGGCTGTCCAATGATAACCTAGAACCCCAATCAAAAGCCCCAAAATAATGCAAAAGGCGGACAGGGCAAGATAACTTAAAAAATCTCGTACAAAATTTGTTTCTTGATCTTCATCTGACTTTTCATTCAACAACTTGTCAATGTCTTCTCTTTCCTTCATTGCCTTAAGTGAAGGACAGTTTTTAGCATGAAGACAAACAGGTTGTGTGTGATGATTATTTGGCGATCGCCTGATTGCTGTTCGACTTTCCAAGTTGTATCCTTTTATTATTCTAGCAGCTTACCTCATTCATTGAAGGATAATCTATTATTAAAATCTTCACCCTTTTGGGTGATACCACTGGGTGAAATTGGGAGGTGGGTAGATGGGGTGACTGGGTGACGGGGTGACTGGGAGACGGGGTGACTGGGAGACGGGGTGATGGGGTGACTGGGAGATGGGGAGTGTGGGGAGTGTGGGGAGTTTGGGGAGTTTAAATGCGTGTTAGCTTAAAATAAGACTCCGTCGTTAACGGCGAGGTTCACACATCATGATAGGGTTTAAATTAGAATGATCAAAAAGATACTATCATCTGAAAAAATACGACGGGTAATCACTCGTTTAGCTTCTCAGATTATCGAAAAATCTGGGGATTTATCGGAGATTATCTTATTAGGAATTCACACGAGAGGGGTTCCTATAGCTAATATGTTAGCTCAACAAATTGAACTACTAGAAGATATAAAAGTGCCAGTGGGTGCTATTGATGTAACCTTTTATCGAGATGATTTAGATCGCATTAAAACCCGTACCCCTGCTAAAACCAAAGTTCCTTTTGATCTCACAGGAAAGACCGTTATTTTAGTGGATGATGTCATCTACAAAGGGCGAACTATTCGGGCTGCCTTAAACGCAGTAACCGAGTATGGAAGACCAAAAATGATCCGTTTATTGGTATTAGTGGATCGGGGTCATCGTGAGTTACCCATTCATCCTGATTTTACAGGAAAAAAATTACCTACCTCTTCCAGTGAACAAGTCAAGGTTTACTTACAAGAAATCGATGGCCGTGATGCCGTAGAATTATTAAGTGGTCCTACCAGACAATAAAGAATGAGTGCAGAAATTATTTGCGTTGGTACAGAACTTTTATTAGGGGACATTGTTAATACCAATGTTCAATTTTTGGCCAAAGAATTAGCTATTTTAGGTATTCCCCATTATTATCAAACTGTGGTGGGGGATAACCCGACTCGTCTCAAGGAAGTAATCTCCATTGCTAGTCAAAGGTCTTCTATTCTACTATTTACTGGGGGTTTGGGACCGACTCCCGATGATTTAACCACGGAAACCATAGCGCAACATTTCAATACCCCCTTAGTAGAAAAATCAGAGGTTATAGAGGATATTCAACGCAAGTTCCAAGCTAGGGGACGGCAGATGGCAGAAAATAACCGTAAACAAGCTTTAATTCCTGAAGGTGCTGCCATTTTACCTAACCCCACCGGAACGGCCCCCGGTATGATCTGGCAACCTCAAGGCAATTTAACCATTATGACTTTCCCTGGAGTCCCTTCGGAAATGAAGCGGATGTGGGTAGAAACGGCGGTTCCTCACCTGAAAAACCAAGGTTGGGGCAAAGAAATCATTTTTAGTAGAATGCTGCGTTTTAGGGGCATTGGTGAGTCTTCTTTGGCTGCTAAGGTAAACCATTTATTTGATCTGACTAACCCAACGGTGGCCCCCTATGCTTCTTTGGGGGAAGTTCGTTTACGCATCTCCTGCAAAACTACCTCTGAAACCGAAGCTAATACTATTATTGAACCAGTAGCCCAAGAGATCATTAAAATCGCTGGAGAGGACTATTTTGGTCGGGATGATGATACTTTGGCGAAGGTGGTAGGGCAGTTGTTACGGAACAAAAAGCAAACTGTTGGGGTGGCAGAGTCTTGTACCGGTGGCGGTTTAGGGGGGATGTTAACGGATATTGCCGGAAGTTCGGACTATTTTTGGGGTGGGGTGATTGCTTATGATAATCGAGTTAAGATTTTTCTTTTAGACGTTAGCCCAGAGGTTTTGGAGGAAAGGGGTGCAGTTTGCGATATTGTAGCCCAACAGATGGCTAATGGGGTTAAAAAACGTTTAGGGGTTGATTGGGGTATTGGTATTACAGGGATAGCTGGGCCTGGAGGGGGAACGGAGGTTAAACCTGTTGGTTTGGTTTATCTTGGTATTGCTGGCCCTAATGATGAGGTGGAGAGTATTAAATGTACTTTTGGGGATCGCAGTCGGGATATTATTCGTTATCTCAGCAGTTGTACCGCTTTGGATAAATTAAGGCGAAAATTATATTAAATTGATAATGGGCAATATACCTGTACTACTATTAATTTTTTCAACATATTGTGTGGACAATGTACGCCTAAATGACTAAGCTAGAAATAACCCTAGCCTTTGTATCTAATCGTTTTCTATGTCTCATTCTAAAAGTAGTCGTCTAGATTTGCGAGTTACCCCCGAACAAAAAGAACTCTTAGAACGTGCAGCAAGGTTAAAAGGCGTATCATTGAGTTCTTATACTCTTTTCCACCTAATTCGCATTGCTAAGAAAGAAATTGAACAAGAAGAACGATTAATCTTATCTAACCAAGATAGAGATTTATTACTCTCCACCTTAGAAAACCCTCCCCCACTTAAAGGAAAGCTAAAAGAAGCAATCCAAAAATATAAAGCAAAGTATGGTGATGAATAATAAAATATGGCTATTTTTGCCCATAGAAAAGCAACATCAACGGGAAGGGTTTGACTGTGGTTATCCGATTTTAAATGATTACCTTAAAAAATACGCCCGTCAAAACCATAAAAAAGGAATTGCTAAGACCTTTGTGGCAATTTCCGAAGAAAGAGGACAAAAAATACAAGGTTATTATACTTTAAGCGCAAGTGTAATTGAATTTGACTCATTACCCCAAACTTATCAGAAAAAACTGCCAACTTATCCTATTCCTGCTTTATTAATTGGCAAACTAGCAGTGGATAAATCGGTGCAAAGACAAGGATTAGGGTCAGAATTGCTTGTAAATGCGCTATTACGAGCTTTTAAGACTGCTCAAGACATTGGACTGTTTGCAGTAAGGGTGGATGCAATAGACGACCATGCTAAAGCATTTTATCTTAAACATGAGTTTATTCCCTTTCAAGATGCACCTTTATCTCTCTTTCTACCCATTTCTACCCTTTCTCAATCATTTAATCTTTAAAAAATTCTAAAATTTTGTCCATTGTTGGAGAATATAATCATGAAATTGATCTTTATCAATTGTATCCATTGCTAAGATATTTCGTCCCTTCTCAACTACTTTAATTCTCCCTTGAGATGTTCCTGTTGTGATCACTTCGGTTGGCCATGACTTCAAGGAAAATAAATCTGAACGATGCAAATAAGAAGTTGCTAACACATCCCAACAATAATAGTCTTGAGGTATAGCTAAAGCGTAACATAATCCTGCTAAATCTGACAGTTGATACTGTCTTTGTTTAGCTAACCTACGGATAAACTCAGGGGTAACAGGGACTTTATTGGTAATATCCAAAGGACAAACTATCAAGGGAATATTAGTTTGCCAAACTTTTTGAACTGCGATCGCATCCCAATAAGCGTTCCATTCTGCGCTACCATCGTGTTCCGGTGCAAACTCTTTTTCTACATTTCCTGCAACGTTTAATGCACCTCCCATCCAGACTATTTCTTTAATCTTGTTTTCGATGGTGGGGTCAATGTCTAAAGCTGTAGCAACGGTAGTTAATGGCCCTGTTACCATCAATGTAACCGGTTCGGAGGCACGGTGCAAGGTTTCCACCATAAACTGTTGTCCGGTTTGGGAAACTAAGGGAGTTTTGATGGTATTTTCTTGGTTAAGAATGGGAAAGTTATCTATTATTAAAGAGTCACGACGGTATAAAGCTGGAAAAGGATTAATTCCTCTGACGGTACTTTCTGCTACGGGAATAGGATCACATCCCATTAAATCAAGTAGTTTTCTAGTTACGTTTAAAGCAGCATTAATATAACAATCAGCAGGGGTGACAATAATGCCTAAAACTTCTATATTAGGCATAGTCATTAATAATAATGTTGCCAAAAAATCATCAATTGCGCCATCGTGATCGAATAATACTAATTTAGTCATGGTTATTAATTATATTAATCTCCGAATAATTCATGATACCCTCAATATCCCCCCTTTAGTTCCCCCCTTTGTAAGGGGAGTTAGGGGGGATCAGCTTTCCTTAATTCTCACCACTGAAAACTGATTGCTATATAGTGGTTTAATTAGGTAAAGTGACGACGAAAGCGAGGATCAAAATGATGTTTTTTTTGTTGGTTACAAGTTTGACATAGGGTTTGTAGGTTACTGATATCATTACTTCCTCCTTTTGCTAAGGGAATAATATGATCGATGTTTAACTGGGTTTCTTGTTCTTTTTTGCCACAACTTTGACATTGATAGTTGTCTCTGTGAAAAACATAATTTCTAACGGACTTTGGGATTTTTATTCTTGGGGTTTTCTTCATCATTTTTTAGTAAGTATTCTAAAATTTTGCTCTCCTGAACTTATGGTCATAAGCAAAACTTATAATTTGTAGGATGGGTTAGGAGCAGGGATTATTTTTCGGTAAACCTTATAACTTTTGATTTGCGCCGTAACCCATCACAGGTTTTTTGTGTATTTTTATACATTCTATACCACAATCTCAGTAGAGCCTAAATTCGTTATTATTCATATTTATTGCTGTGTTTATTTTGTTTGATTTTTCTTGAATTTAATTATAGTTGAGATGGTGGGTTAAGTAAATATTTAACTCTCAGAATAATCCCTAAATTTACTGGTTACTTAACCCACCCTACAAAGATTTATTATTAATTAATGGATTGACGCATATCGTCTAATACTGAATCATTATCCTTAATTTCAGGTTCAGGTTCATCGGGTATAAATTCTAGTTGTATATTAATTTTAACTTTTCCTTTTTTCCAATTTTTTCCTGCTTCTAATAATTCACAATCTACTCCATTATTAAACCAAATGTCTCCACTATAGTATAAATTAGCAATATTAGATATAGAAGACTTTAACTCCTTAAATCCTTCGGTTGAAAAAGCATATTTCATTTTTTCCATTAAAATTTTAACTTTAATAGATGATTCACTTACCAATAATACACTATCTGATTTATCGTGTAAATCTAAGACTATTTTATTATTTGTATCAAGATTATCATTCATGCTTTTTTGTGTGATTGTTGTTTAATTTTATTATAGTTGAGGTGGTGGGTTAAGTAAATATTTAACTATCAGAATAATCCCTGAATTTACTGGTTACTTAACCCACCCTACAACAGCTAAAAATTGACTGGGTGTAATAATTAAAGTATTTCTAATAGCAGATAATTCTAGTAAGTCTTTATCTCCTGTGACGAGATGAGTAGCATTTCCAGAAATAGCCAAATCTAAAAATTTATTATCTTTCGGATCTCGACAAATATTAACTCTTTCAGTGATATTAACTATCACTGCTTTTTTTGTTAAATTCGAGATAAACTTAACTCGCTTTTCTAAGGATAGATATTTATCAAATTTTTGGCGAATTAAGGTTTGCGATAATTCTTGAAAAGTATCATCAGAAATTAGTATATTTTCTTTAGCTATTACTCCATCAAACACTTGTTGGGGAGTCGAAGGTGAGAATAATAATCCACTAATTAAAATATTAGTATCTAAAACAACTCGTAATTTACTCATCTTTCAGTAATTCTTCTAAAATTTCAGGAGTTAATCCCTTTTCTTTTACTTCTTGGCGAATTCCATCAACAATGTCTTCAAAATTATCATTTTTTAACATTTCATCAATAATAAGTTTCCAAATATGAACCATAGTTTGCTGTTTATTAGGATCAGCTTCTCGGTAAGCTTTGGCAATTTTAGAATCAACTTGAATGGTAATATTTTCCATGCTTTGTATATTGAACCTTTCTATTTTATTTGATTTTACCCTATTATCATTATAGTTGAGATGGTGGGTTAAGTAAATATTTAACTATCAGAATAATCCCGAATTTTACTTGTTACCTAACCCACCCTACAAAGATTTACGGTTAATTTATTGATTGACGAATATCATCTAAAGGTGATTCTATTTCGTTGATTTCTGGTTCATCGGGAATAAACTCTATGCAAAATTTAACCTTTCCTTTTTGCCATGTTTTATTAGGAATTAATACTTCACATTCTACACCTTCAACAGACCATTTATTAACATCAGACCAATGTGCATCTTTAACTGTATGTGTCAACTTATTCATTATTTCTTGGACTTTAAATGTGTTATTTTTTATTAAAATAACATCATGTTGTGAAGATACGGAAATGATATCATCTGGATTTAATAATATTATTTTGTTATTTGATTCAAGATTGTTATTCATGGAAATTTTACTAATTTATTGTTTAATTTAATTATAGTTTAGGTGGTGGGCTAAGTAAATATTTTACTATCAGAATAATTCCGAAGTTTACTGGTTACTTAACCCACCCTACAAAGATTTATAGTTAATTCATTGATTGACGAATATCATCTAAAGGTGATTCTATTTCATTGATTTCTGGTTCATCAGGGATAAACTCTAAACTAACTTTTAGTCTTATTTTTCCTTTTTTCCAACCATTTGAACCCACTTGTAATATTTCACAATTTTGTCCATATTTAAAAACATCAAAGCTATTTATGAATTCTCCTCTTATTCCTATATGATGAAAATGATCAGTTAAGACTTTTAAGAATCGACTCTTCATAAAAGGAGTTATTGCATCTTTAACCTTAGATACCTTCACTAAAGAATCAGGAGAAAAAGCCATCACATCATCGTCATTTTTCAAGTATTTATTTGTTGTTAATAATTGTTTGTTACTCATAATATACATCAAAAAATTGTTAAAAATTTGTACAAAACAGTGGGGTGAGTATTACCCACCCTAGAAAAATCTAAACTAGATCAACTACCTCAACATCAATATTTGAGTTGTGACCATTATTAACAGAAATTTTGTTCACTTCAAGATCAGACTTAATATCTTTATCTTGGAAGCTTCCCTGATTAATTAAAGGTAATTGACGCTCATAAACTTGCATACTTTGGAGACAATTATTAATCCCTGAAACGGCCTCATTATAAGTAGCAATTTTCTCTTTAATTTCCCCTTGTAACCGTATATTATGAGCAATTTTTTCCTGTGCTTCTTGTTCCAAAGTTTGCCCTAAATAGTCTCTTGCTTGATCGTACTGTTGCAAAATAATATCTGCTTGTTGCTCGGCCATGGGTAATAATTGACTTTTGAGCGTCATATTAATGGTTTGACGAAAATGTTTACGGATGGTTGCTGATACTTTGGGTTCAAAATCTAACTTTAATAATTGACGGATCGCTGGTTCCGCTTCTACCATGCTACTACAATCATAACCTTGAGAAGTTTGTTGTAATGTTTGACGAAACTGATAGATAGAAAAAGTACCTTCATCATAAAATCTGGGACTTTCTCTTACAGAGCGATCGCATTCAACTTTAGACTCACTCACCAAAGCAGCAATCAATGTTTTTTCTACTTCTTTCAACTGGGTTTCTACTCCTCCATCGTTCCCCAATAAACGGTATAACTTACGGTAATATTCCGTTTGTTTAACACGGTGTAACAGTCGTTGACATAATTCAGAAACCAGAGTTGTCACCCCATCCACTAATACATCTTCTAACTCATTAGCTAGATAATACAAAGCTTCAACTAAAATGGCAATCAAGGGAACAGTAGAATTACGTGGATGACTTATAGCTGCTCGACGATGAGCATTTGCTACGGAAAAAGTTTGTAATAATTCATCTAACCGACTAACCATCCTCGCTTTCAATTTGTTGAAGTCTTCTTCAAAGTAATGATCCCCATTAACCACAATTTCATTAACTTCATGCTCAATATGTTCTCGGAACTGTATTCCCACTTCTTGTAACTCATGATTTAACCGATTTAACTCCTGTGCTTTCATAGCATCAATTTCACGGGGTTGACTCTCTAAGTCTCGATATTGATCTAAATAATGCTGCCGTAAAGCAATACACAAAGGTTGTAAATCATCCGCTAATGTCGCAAATAACTGAGGTCTTTTTTCTTCTGTCAAATAACGAGTAATAGAGTCCCGAAACTCCTCAATACCACTATCAGTAATCAACTGATTAATTAAGGGGTTTCCCCAGTCGCTTAAAATACGGACATAATTTTCATTGGGTGTCTCATAACCATTAACCGATACTTTAAAATCAGTGCGAGTCAACTTACCAGAATTAGCACAATAATTGTTAAATTCGCTAACAAACTGGGGAGTTTCTTCTTCCCCTCCTATGCTTTTTACACTCTCAGAAAACAGGGTATCTAGTCCAAAACTATCGCTACTATTAGTCTGTTTTATTTGACTACCATAAAACCCTAATAATCCACTGGTTTTATGTATCCGAGAGCTATCTTTAAACTCAGTTTGAATCAAACTATCTAGACGTTGACGCAGTTGGCCATTGTACCAAGTTTCATCGATGCGATTAAATACATAAAATACCCGATCGCGGATACCTAAATTTTCTCGCATCTTCTCTAAAAGTTCCGTTTCTTCTATGCTCATATCCCCCGCAGAAGCGGGTTTTAAGACACAAACAACCGCCGAAGTATCCGCATCAGAAATCTTCTTATAAGTTGCCTCAGCGTCCTTTTTAACCGCTGCATCAATCCCCGGCATATCAACTAAAACGTTACCATCTTTTAATAGGGGATGATGACAATAATAATCTAATCTTTTCAACACTGAACTATTGCTGCCTCGCATAGCATAACTTGCAGCTTCTGTCAAGTTAGAAAAGTTAAATTGTTCCATAGAATAAGTGGCCGCATTAAGGGGATGTATGCGATCGCAATTATTTCTAAATCCCTCTAATAAAAGTATCAATGCTTTAGCTTGTTTAGCTTTTTCTGACTTACTTTCTCCCCCTTCTTGTGCGATGATTTTTTGACCCATTGAAGTTAAGATATTCTTAACTTCAGGATTATTAATATCAGGAACTTTATCAATGCCTAATTTTTGACAAATCAGGTTAACTTGTTCTGTAATATCTGCTTCGCTCAAAAAAGTTAAAACTACCTTTTCTTGTTCCGGTTCGGCATAATAAATATGACATTCTGTCCCCGTTGCATGGCCTTCAGCACTGTATAATAATTCTCGTTCTAAAAGCGCATTAATCAACATAGATTTTCCAGCACTGAATGCACCAGCAAAAACAATTTCAAACTGGGGAGAAACTGCTTTTCTTAACGATGCTTCAATGGTACTGATATCTTGTTGGGATCGCAGTGTGGGTTCTTGACAAAAAAGTTCTAGTAAGCTACCAACATGGATAGGCAAATTTTCAGATTGGGGAATCATATCAAAAGTCCAAAAGGTCGTTTGTTTTAGTGTTCCCCGTATCCTTAGAAAATTCTCAATTTAAAGAATTATACTCAATTATAAATCTTGATTACTAGGGTAAACCGAACCGTCTAACCAATCGTAAATTTTATCCAACTCGTTCAAATTAATTAAACCATATTGCCAGAGTAGCATCGGTAAAGGCCCTTTAGTTTCATTCATAGAACGTTGGGCAATGGCAATAGAATCAGCGGATAAACAAAGTTCTTCGTGGAGAAAACGCAAAAATTGTGGAGATGTGGTGTGTGGCATAATTATCTTACCTTGAGAATGAATCAAAAATAGTAGTCTTGGTTTTGTAAGTCTGTCATGATCGTTGTTAGGCGTAATAATTTATTGATATTTGAGTTCATTGATCTAGACAAATCTTTCCCCGAGAGGGGCCTAAATACTGAGTTACTAGGATACTTGTCGATATTTATCCTCTGTTTCCTTCTAAACTCCTCACATTATCAGAGAAATTATTTTTTTAGTTTAATAATTCCCCTATTTTCCTTTTTTCTCTTCACACCATCAATTGCCCTATTAATGACCATCAGTAAAGCAGTCACAGAACCATAAGGCTTTTTACTGTGGAAGATAAAGTCTTCCCTTAATCCTACGTCTAGATTGTATTATAAATAATTTAGAAAATCTATAGATATTTTTCAAAACATAAATTAATAAAAATCATTATTATTTTAAGGATTAAAATATGTCTTTTCTGTAAATTCAATTTCCAGTTGATCACCTGGTTCAATGCCTAATTCTTTAGCCCTTCCTCCTGGTAGTTCAATTACCTGGTTAGCCAAACCGTCCGGTCCGTAAGTTGAGCAGGGATCAAGGCTACAGGGGGGAATATTGGACAAAACGGCTTTTACTCTGCCATCGATCAGAAAAATCATGTCCAAAGAAATGTTAACATTTTTCATCCAAAATCTAAGAGGACGTAACTCCTCGAATACAAAAATCATGCCCCTATTTTTGTCTAAGAATTGACGATACATTAACCCTATTTGTTGTTGTTCGTGGGTTTTCGCTACTTCCAATTCTATCAGGGTATTATCAATAGTAACTGTAGCTTCAATGGGAAGCAGTTGACCGTTTTCTGTAATTTCTTTGTTCACATCTTTAGAATATTCTGCTTGTGTTGAAGGGGAGCATCCTACTAAAAAAATACTAATTAAAAGTATGGAACTGATTGTTTTAAACATAACTTTTTATAGTTCAAAATTTTATTAATTGTTAATTATTAATTGTTAATTGTTAATTATTGAAGTTACCCTTCGCGCAAAACATAACCCACACCTCGAACTGTATGAATTAAACGTTTATGATCCTCGTTTTCGATTTTGATCCGTAAATAACGGATATAAACCTCAATTACATTAGATTCCCCTTGAAATTCATCTCCCCAAACATTTTCTAAAATTTTATCTCTACTCAAAACTTCTTGGGGATGAGACATGAGATATTTAAGTAACTCAAATTCTTTCATTGTTAACTCAATAGAGTTATTGTTAACAAAAAGTTTTCTAGTTGTCAAGTCAAGAATGATATCACTATATTGTAATTGTTCTTTAGCAGTTTGAGTGGGTGTTAAATAAAAACAAACTAACTTTAATAGTGCTGGACTATAATCGGTTTTCACTAGATAATCATCGGCTCCTGCTTCCAAACAAGCAACCCTTTCTTCGACTGTTTCTGCATTAATCATCATAATTAAAATGATGGACTTTTGCTGCTTTCTTAACTGACTACACAAAGAAAATCCTGTGTTATCATTATGCTGCCGATTAATTACCACCATTGCTGGTTGATGGATTTTGACATTTTCTAGCACTTGATGGCTATCATCAACAATAATCGGTGTATAACCAGCTTCTTGTAACTCAGGACTAATACGTTCGTTAAACATATTATCAAGATTAACGAGAACAATAGAAGGATTTAAACTCATTTTATTCAGGGAAAATTTCGGTAACAACCCGTTCTTGGCGATCGCTATTAGTGACAACAATATTATTATCCACTAAAGTACCAACGGCTTTTTCTCCAGTCAGATTTAACTTAGGGTCTCGATTTTGCTCATAAATTACATTACCATGAGCTTCAATGGTTTGGGCCACTACATTCCAGGTTAAGTTATTGGAGTACAAATTACTCTCGTTCATGGGACTGATTCCTCGAACTCCTCCTTTAAGATAAGCTATATTTTCTGCTAGGTTAACATGACCTTGATTACCAGTGACGGTAACATTTTGATCGTATTGAATCAATTGAACCGGTTGACTGGAATAAACTTGACGGGTTTGATAGTGCCAAATAATTTCGTTGGTGGCTATTTGTAGGGGTGGTTGAAGGGATTTATATTCAATATTTTCTTTAATAATGACTTGTTTTTTATCTAAAAGAACCCTGGCCTTATTGGCCACAAGGCGATCAGTAATAGTTTTGTTTTGGAATCTAATCATGGTCAAAAAGCGATCGCCAATGACAGTTTGTTTGGGAATTTGCCAGATTAACTTTTCTGTTTTTAATTGTAACTGTCTTGCTTCTGAGGTGGCTTTAATTTTCCCTGTTAATTCTAATTTTTGTTCACGGGCGTTATATTTGCCTTCATTTGCAGATGCTTCGAGTTGAGGATGAGAACCCCGTACATTTTTGCGAACGGTTAATAAGGAGGTTTCGGGTTGCCATTCCACTTCTTCGCTCTTGAGGACTGCTTTATTACGGGGATCAACAGCTACTACGTTATCTCTGAGAAAAATCTGGGCCCCGTCTCGTTGAATTACCCCGTAATCGGATTTGACTTGTAATACAATTTCACCATCTTGGAAAATATTGCCTTTAACTGCGGTTAAATTGGCTGTTTGGCGGTCTGGACTGTATTTTGCCTCATCTACTTGTATTTTCCAAAGAATTTCCCCTTCAGCGTTAGATTGTTCTAGGGTTGCATTTTGTAGTGTTAAGTTAGTTTCGTCTCTGGTTTCCCCAGAAGTTTCTAGGGTTTGGGACACTGGTTGGCTAGATTGACAAGCAACTAGGCTTAATAGTAACAGCAAAATCACCCCTTTAAACCATTTTAGAGGTAAATATTTCACTTTTCTCAATTGATGCTGTTGGTTCATTCCTTGCTTAATGATGGTTGGTTACTGCTGATCCTAACGGGGTTAATTATAACGCTTCTTTCAGCTTTTCAGCATTTTAACGACTATTCAAGTTAAATTTTGTACCAATATTCATTATATTTTTTCTATTTATTCCATTTTCTACGCCAAAATAGTAGGGTTTCTAAGCAATTATTGATGAATGTATTCTTTGGGGGTTTTTGTGTTTGCCATTTTTGAGAAATTTGAAATAGTATTTCTGATGTGGTTCCGTAGGGAGGAAACAATTGAGAAATTTTCTGAATCTTAACTTTATTTTGTATAGCTAAAGCGATTAAGTTAATAATTTCTTCACTTTGATTACCAATAATACCACATCCTAAAATTATCCCATTACGACGAGTAATTAGTTTACAAAAACCAGTGGTTTCGTCTAACATTTTCGCTTTAACTAGACTCTTATAATTTTGTTTTACAATTATTAAATCTTTTTTATAATCTCGCTTTGCTTGTGTTTCTGTTAACCCTACTTGTGAAAACATAGGATTAGTTAACATTCGCATAGGAGAAAGGTTATAATTAACTTTAAAAATTGGATATAAAATAGCATTTTTTACAGCAATACTGGCTTCATAGCAAGCTAAATTAGATAAATTATATGAACTAATAGTCTGTCCACAGACATAAATACTTGGGTTAGTGGTTTGCAATTTATTATTTATCTGAATTTTATCGGCTTCTATCTTAACTCTTACTCCTTCTAAATTTAATCCTTGTGTTTGTTGTTTTATTTTGTCAGCAATAATAATTTCATCGGTTTCTATAGCTTCATTTCCTGCTTGAATCCATTTTGTACCTTCTATTTCTCTTACTTGAGTAATAGGGCAATTCATTAATAACTTTATCCCTTCTGTTTCTAAGATAGCTTGAATAAGCTGTATAATATCGGGGTCTTCTAGGGGTAAAATATTAGAGTTGTCAAAAATAAGTGTAATCTCTTTTCCTAAACGGTTTAATTGTTGTGCTAGTTCGATTCCTAAAGCCGTTTGTGATAGAATAACCAATCTATTAGGAAGTTGATCTATATCTAATCTTTCGGGGGTAATATAACCAACTTCTGTTAATCCTTGAATTTGAGGAATGTTATAAATAGCTCCCGTTGCTAATAAATAACGACGGGAGCGCAAAGTTCTATTTTTAAGAACAAAACCAAGTTTAGGCAATCGGCAAAACTCCCCTGATTCTTCTATAATATCTACCCCTAAATTAGCTAAACTTTCTAAATTATTAGTTGCTTTAATATCTTTCTTGACTTCATTACTCCATTTTTGTAATTGATTAAAATCTAACCAAGAATCTAGATTAATGTTGAGATACCAATTGTTTAAATTGTGCCAGTGGCGTTCAATATAAGTCAAATAGTTAAAAATTAAACTATCAATTTCTTGCCAACTATCATCATGGATATTTCCCAATACTAAAGCCACTCTTGCGTTAAATTAATAGCTTCTGAAGCCGCAAAAAAAGCTTGATTAGTATTACCAATAATAACTAGATCATAATCTAAACTCATAACTAATTAAGGAGTAACTGCGAATTTATGAGGGCTAAATATAGGATAAACCCCATCCTATAATACTAGATCCCAACACCACCCAAGCTGCATTCAATTTATACTTAAAAAGAGCAAATCCAGCCAAAATAATAATTAGTATCGCCTCCCAGTTAACAGGAAGTCCGTCGGTGGGAACCCAAAGGATTTGATATAGTAAGTTTAATGTTACCACTACCATGATAGCTACTGCGCTGACATTTACTGCATCTAGAAAGGCTGCAGTCCATTTTGAACGGCGTAATTTCGGGATAATGGGATTAACAGCTAAAACAATGAAAAAAGAAGGCAAACAGATGCCCAATGTAGCGACGATCGCCCCTGGCATTCCCAAAATTACATAGCCGATAAAAGTAGCAGTAGAAAGAAGCGGGCCTGGGGTAAACTGTCCAATAGCGATCGCATCTAAGAGTTGTTGTTGAGTTAACCAACCATATTGATTGACTAATTCTCCTTCTAAAAAGGCAATTAAGACATAACCGCTACCAAATAAAATACTACCAATTTTCAAAAAAAATAACCCTAACTGCCATAAAGACGGAGTAGGCTTACTCTGGTTTGTTGCTTGAGCAATATTATTGCTAATGAAGAACACAAGTAGGGAATGGTGTTGGCTTTACTTTCGATTAATATCAACCCCACCATACCAAATAATCCCCCTAAAAGGAGGGAAAAAATTTCATTTAGTCCCAATAAATTCAAAATGATGACTAATAAAAAAATTAACCAAAATTTGCGCTGCTTGATTGCTTTTTTACCCAACCGATATAAGGCAGAAATAATAACCACAATAACTGCTGGTTTGATACCAAATAATAGAGGGGCGATCTGGGGCAAACTGCCAAACTGGGTGTAAATGATGGCTAAAATAGTAGTCATAATGATGGCGGGGAAAAGAAAGCAAATTCCTGCCACCATTAAGCCCCAAACCCCTCCATAGATATAACCAACATGAATGGCCATTTCTGTGGAATTGGGGCCTGGAATTAGATTTGTTGCCCCCAAAAGATCCAGAAACTGCGATCGCTCAAGCCATTGACGATCAGTAACGATTTCTGCTTCCATCATGGCGATATGGGCAGCCGGTCCCCCAAAACCAATTACTCCCAGTTTAAGAAGACAGACGCTAAAGAGACTAAACGTTGCTTTAAATCCTCTGTCATGGTTTATTTCCCTATAACTGAATTGACAACTTTTGTTATTTTCTGCCTAAAGTTATGAAAGAAGGATTTCACTGAATTAACATTTTTCACCAATTATATAATTTTTCTCGATTATTTCATGATTAACCCAGATATAACATCTGGGTTGCTTCTCAATTACATTACTTCGATTCGATTAAACATAATCCCGTAACATTTTCTTCAATTCTATGTTATGGACTTCTTCTTGCCCAATCATTCCCCGTGCAAATTCTTCGATATAAATAGAAGCATCTTCCACCACATCTAATAAGTCTTATATAAATCTAAGGCTTTCTTTTCGTGGTTGAGACTTTCTTCTAAAATATTCTTCAAACTATGCTCATTAGTTTCTTCCATAGGAGCAATGTTTAAGCTAGGATGGCCTTCTAAACCAGTCAAAATTTCTCCCACTTGTTGAGCATGAAGTAAGGATTCTGTTAGCCTGTTGTTGAAAAAATTGTACAATAGGAAGACGATGGGGGTCCTGTTACCATCAAAGAATAATGAGTGTAGCGAACAACACCGGCTAATTCATATTCCATGATGGTGTTGAGCAAAGCATTGGTTTTTCTCTGTCAAGTGCTCTCATATTTTACCTTTTGAGGAGAAGAAGTAAACTTACAAGGATAACAATTATGGTCTCTTTTTTGAAGACGATTAAATTACGTATCCACATACTATAATTTTAGGTTATCCTATGTCTACTGCTTATTCCGTAAAATAAAGCTTAAGTTTTTTCTTAAGTTATTATAATAAATTTAGTTGACTGGTGTAACTTAAAAAAGTTTATTACAAGTCAAAAAAATCTCTAAGTTATTGACTAATTTTATCTGAGGTTGCAGGAAGAAGGTTTTCTGGAGAGCGATTTCGAGAAGATTGAACTATAATTAAGCCAACAAAAACAATAATTCCCACCACAACCCAGAGAAACTGATTATTATTTTTTGGTTTCTGTCTTCTTAGTTTTCTAATTCGTCTTTGTCCTTCTTGGTATTCTCTTTCTGTCGTCATGATTATCCTCAGTAATAACGATGATTAAACACTATTATAGCTTAACAAAAATAAAAAGACCTGGGAAAGATCATAGAAAAA
>Ga0064014_10010_pt1 | contig 128101 bp, 131 predicted proteins | sample CrowatWCoCulture_2_FD_61584 | JGI IMG/M metagenome (GOLD analysis project Ga0064014, IMG submission 61584) | Marine cyanobacteria communities from the University of California, Santa Cruz, USA, analyzing cyanobacterial DNA methylation -... | ecosystem: Host-associated > Microbial > Bacteria >...
GGGCCAGAAGAAAGATTAGTTGTAGAAGAATTATTATCGCTATAGCTAGTGCTTGTCCTTATCAAGATATTTTGTCTATTGCTAACAAAAGAATTAAAACTATTCCTAATACTGGATAAGTAGAATAAGTTGTTTTCTAAAAAGATATCTATCATAAGTTGTTGACTGACTGATACTTTTATTTAGTCTTATTTATCGTGGAGAAAATCAAAAGTTAATATAATTATTCCCTCTTAAACTCAATTTTTGGATAATCAAAGTCAATTTTTTTATTCATCTATATTCAAAATTTCTATTAGTCCTAAAAATCATCATTTTTCATCTCTGGATTGGGCTTTCAAATTAATTTGTGAGAAATCCGGGATTAGCAAAGACTTATTTTGTCCTTCTTTACAAAATATCACAAACTTAGAAAAATGGGTAAATATTTTTTATCAGAGCCTCTGTACCACAAAATTTCTGGGGGATGCCAAGTCGTTAGCTTAGAATAAGTTTTCCATTTTTTCCCAGGTTAATCCTTTTTCAATATATTTAGGCTCTTTCGGGTTATAAGGACTTTGAAGGCGATCAATACTAATAATTTCTGCTGTTTCTGAAATCAGGGGAATCTCGGCATTGAATTCTGTCGGACCCATTAAAGAACTAGAAAATCCTTTAAAAATCATTACTTTATCCTTTTCTTCCTCAATAACAACTGTTATTAATAATACTTCTTGAGGATGTTTAATTGTGTACTTTTCTAGTTGTTGTATTTTTGATAATGACATGGTTGATAATGGTTTATAATCGATAGTTTTTTACTGACTTAACCAAGCGATCGCTTCTTTTATCCATTCTTCTGTACTGGTATTTTTGAGCATCAGATTATCTTGACTTAAGGTAGAAACAGCTTTGTTTATCTCTTCATTAGTATACCCTAAAGCTAACAAGGTCATCTCAATATCTTCTAAAATATCCAAAGATGGCATGGCAGAAGAAGAAGCAACGGTTCCCCCTACTAGTTTTCGCCATTGTGATAGTTTTGTTCTCAATTCTAAAGCAATTCTCTCTGCGGTTTTTTTACCCACTCCTGGGGTTTGAGATAATGTTCTAATATTTCCAGTGACGATAGCTTGTACTAATTCTTCTAACCCTAGAGTATCTATTAAGGCAATGGCTAATTGTGCGCCAATACCACTAACACTTATCAGTTGACGGAATAATTCCCGTTCGGCAGTAGTAGAAAACCCGTATAAAATTTGCTGATCCTCTTTTATTTGTAAATAAGTAAAAACCTGAATATTTTCTAAATCATCTTGAGAAATATCTCGCGCTAATTTTGAGGGTATTTGCAATTCATAGCCGATTTTATTCACTTCTAAGACCAATATTATCCGATTATTGGTATTTTTGATAACTTCGATAGGAATGCCTTTTAAGTAGCTAATCACAGGGGTTTAAGTTAATAATAGGTTTCAATAAATACAAAACAATTCAAATAGATTATACCATTAATTAACTCTTTTGTTAAGAATAAGTTAAGAGAAACAGAGCAACTATTCTGAGTATTACTACCTTTCTTTGATGAGATAATTACATGGAGAAGAACCTAAACAATTATTACAAAATGCTGACTTAGCTTTATATAAAACTAAACAAGAAGGACGCGATCTCGTAATTTCTTTTGATTTAATCTCGTAGTGGTTACAGAAACTGACCATTTTTTTCTACAATAGGTAATGATCAAACCACCCTAGCCAAGTTATGACCCAAACCAATAGTCAACCCCGTACCGATGTTGAAAAGGAAGCCTATCTCAACGAAATACCCAATGAGGTAGAAATGTCTTTGTTTGACCATCTCGAAGAACTGCGGATGCGTATTTTTTACTCTTTAATTGCAGTGGCGGTGGGTATGGTTGGTTGTTTCCTGGTGGTTAAACCCTTGGTCCGATGGTTAGAAGTTCCGGCTCAAGGAGTCAAGTTTTTACAGTTAGCCCCTGGTGAGTTCTTTTTTGTCTCGATTAAAGTGGCTGGTTATAGCGGTTTATTGGTGGCGAGTCCTTTTATTCTTTATCAGATTATTCAGTTTGTTTTACCAGGGTTAACCCGTGGGGAACGTCTTCTATTGGGCCCTGTGATTTTAGGATCGAGTGTCTTATTTTTTGCGGGAATTGGTTTTTCTTATTGGGCTTTAATTCCGGCTGCGTTAAACTTTTTTATCACCTACGGGGGCGATGTTGTTGAACAATCTTGGTCCATTGATCGCTATTTTGAGTTTGTTCTATTATTAATGTTTAGTACGGGTATTGCTTTCCAAATTCCTGTGATTCAATTAATTTTAGGACAGTTGGGTATTGTCTCTTCAAATCAGATGTTAAAGGGATGGCGTGTGATTGTTTTAGGCTCGGTTATTTTGGGTGCAATTTTAACTCCTTCTACCGATCCCTTAACTCAATCTTTATTAGCAGGGGCTGTTTTAGGATTATATTTTGGTGGTATCGGCCTTGTTAAATTAACTGGAAAATAGACTAACTATTATAACATAAGTTGGACTCATTTTGTTTTTATTTTACTAGCGATCGCTATTCTTTTTTTAGGTCAAAAGTTACAATTTTCCAGGGTTGAATTTTCTGCTCATCATTCGTTGCTTCTTCTAATAAGTTTCTTCCTTGACCTAATTTTAGGTTTAAATCACTTTCTATTTCCATTGTAGCTGCTTTTCCTTCACATTCATAACAGCGTAGAATATAGTTATCTTTTCCCTCTTCTTCTGCTGGTTTCAATGCAGAGATAATTAAGTTTTCTGCTGGTATATTTAACCCTGAAAATACAGGGGGCAATGTTCCTTTATTATTTTTTTTATTATCAGTAATTACTACCTGTAAGGGAATATTCAACTCACGGGCTTTTTGTACTGTTTTTGCTTCTTGCCAACTTCCTTGATGGGGATAGATAGCATAGGTAAATTCCTGTTTTCCAATGTCACAAGTTGGATCAGGCCATCGGGGACTTTTTAATAGGGTAAGTCTTAGGCGATCGCTTTGACTATCATAGCCATATTTACAGTCATTTAATAAGCTAACTCCATAGTTTTTACTATTATCGGTTAAATCTGCCCATCGTAATGCTGGTACTTCCCATTTAGCTTTTTGATATGGTGTTTTTGGACAGTTTGACCGTTGAATAGTTCCAAAAGGAATTTCATAGCTACTATATTCTGCTGTTAAATTAAATGGAAATGCTGCTTTAACTAAAACATATTTTTCTTGCCAGTCAACTTTAGTTTTTATTTGCAAAATTGCTGATTTTTTCTGCAATACATAATCTTGAGTAAACTCGGAGTCACCCATTTTTCTGATAACTCTCACTTTCCATTGTATAGGACCCACTTCTAAGGTTTCTATAGATATTAACTTAGGACATGGTAAGGGATAACTATTATAATTTGGATCAATATTCCACGCATCCCAATATTGTCCTTTATCCTGAAAGCTTTGTAATTTATTTCCTTCTCTTTTTAAAATCTCTAATTGATTATTTTTATCATAGATACTATCAATATTTCCAGTCTTAGCATTGATTATTACTTTCAGATATTCATTCTCTAAAACAGTTTCATTTTGTTGTAATATTTCTCCTTTCTCTCTTTCTTTATCATTAGGGACTAGATAAAAAACACCATAACCAATAGAAGGGATATTCTCAGCCACAAATAGAAGCTTATTATCATGGGACACTTGAGTAACTAACTTATTCTCTTCTAAGTCATAAATTTCATAATTATTATCCATATAATCAATTTCTACTATTTCCGAACGCTCCCAGTTAAGAGAGTTAAAAATAATAATCGGTTTCGCCTCAAGTTTAGATATAGAAGGAATTAGAATCCAAAACGTTATTTTTTTAAAAGCAGATTTTAAGATATTATTTCCTATAATTTGCACTTCTTCCCAGTCTTGGTTAGCTTGTATAAAAACATCGGTAATAGAGGTTCCAGGCAAGATGTCATGAAATTGATTAAATAAGACTTTTTTCCAAGCAAACTCTATGTTACTTTTGACTTCATCATCCATAGGTTTACTTTCAATCATGGCCGCTAAACATGACCATAACTCTGCTTGATATAATAAGTCTTCGCTACGACGATTATAATATTTTTGGTCAGCGTGGGTAGTATAACATCCCCGATGTAAATCTAAATAGAGTTCATCATCCCATACAGGAATTTTTAACCCATTTTCAACAGTATGTTTAACCTTATCAAGATAATTTTTAGCAGTTGTAAAATTAACTTGAGGGAAAAAAGGAGACTGTTTCCACCGTTGACTAACTTCTATCATGTCACGGGTGGGACCACCACCATGATCTCCAACTCCTGGTATCCATAATATTTCTTGTAACCCCGTTTGTTGTTCCCATTTCACACTATAGTTTGTCATAGGAATAGGATGGGTTGTCATCACACCCTCTACATTTGGGGGAGACATTACGGTTAATAATTCTGTGCCATCAAGAGATCGCCACCAAAAGGCACCATAGGGAAATTCTACAGTATTGTTCCAGTGTAGTTTACCTGTAACAAAATAGTTAATGCCACTTTGTTTGAAAATTTGCGGTAACTGTAAACAAAATCCAAAACTGTCAGGTAGCCAAGCAACTTCTGTGATAGTGCCAAATTTTTCTTGGATATATTTTTGTCCATATAGAAGCTGTCTAACCAAAGATTCTCCTGATACTAAATTGACCTCTGGTTCTACCCACATCCCTCCTAAAATTTCCCATGTACCTGCTTTATATGAGTCTTGAATCTGTTTAAAAAGCTCTGGACGATTTTTTTCTACCCATTCGTAAAGAACAGGGGTTGTATGGCAAAATGTCAGGGAATTAAATTCCTGTTGTAAGTTGATAACTGAGCTAAAAGTTCGTTCTGCTACTTCCCAAGTTTCGTCTACTGTCCATAACCAAGCCATGTCTAAATGAGCGTGACCAACAATATTAAATTTTCGTTGTTTGATGAGATAACTGAAAGGTTGTAACTGTTTCCTGAGTTGTATTAGTTCCTCATTAAACTTGTCAGCAAGATCCACATAATTCCAATTAAGATTATTAACTGTTTCTTCTAGAAACTCTAAATTTTCAGGGTAAAATGTCGATAAATAGTTAAATAAAACAGCAAGCTCATCAGCAATGAACCCAGGATCAATAGCATTATAATCACTTTCATATATTAACTGTGACTTCATTAACGCCCCAATATCATGACTAGGACTGACTAACCGTAAACATACTAAAAATTCTTGTCCTATCTGAGCAGAAGAGTTTAATAAAACTCTAGCTAAACAGTCAAATAAGTCTCCCTCTTGTACCAACTTACCATTGACAAAAATTTGTGCTATTTCTGCCCACCAAACCAGAGATAATCTTAAAGATAGTTTTTCTAAAGGATAACCGTTTAATTGTTCAGGAATAACGATTTTTTGAACTAACCATTTAACCTGACTTCCTGCTTCCCAGGTTAAATATCCTTTCTCATTAGCTGTAATTGATTGTAAGTTATCAAAACGAATATCATTAATGTCTATTTCTTCAGAAGTCCCTAACCAGTTATGTTGTACAGTAACTTGTGTTAGTTGACGTAACCTATCAATAATTTCAGTAATATTCATTTTCTAGTCACAATTAAAATAATTAACACTGTCATCAAAAGTATTTCAGTACCCACTAAACCATTTAAAGTTTCTATGTCCTCTGGTTTAGTGATAAAATACTGACGAAATAGGGTATAGGGAATAATTTGTAAAAGAATAATGCCAACGAAAAAAGCAATGATCCCAGAAAAAGAGTAAAACCAAAGACTAATGGCAATAATGACATCAAAAATTAGTAAAATAATATCCATTATTCGCCAATGAAGCGGTGTTTCCCACCAAGAAACATCACCATTACTTAAAATGTTGCTACAATGTACCAAGGCACCATAAACTAAATAAATAGACAAAAATCTCAGAAAAATTCCCGTCCAATATTGAGGAAAAGACTTTTGTAAATCATCAAACATTTTCAATCTCTACTCAATAGCTCTTTTTTGCTAAGATAACCTAAGAACCCGATCTACCCTACTTTAACCCATGTCTCACCCTGTTAACGAATCTCCTACTTTAATCGAAAACAGAAAAGCGGATCATATCAACATTGTTCTAGAAAAAGATGTGACAGGTAAAGGCATCACCACAGGGTTTGAACAATTTTTCATGGAACATGATGCCCTTCCTGACGTGGATCTCGATGAAGTTGACCTCAGCTTACAAGTTTGGGGCAAAACTCTACAAGCTCCTTTACTCATCAGTAGCATGACAGGAGGCACAGATAATGCCCATTTTATCAACTTAAATTTAGCAGAAACCGCACAAGCTTTGGGTATTGCTATGGGGGTAGGTTCCCAACGTGCAGGGATTGAACAGCCAAACTTAGGTAAAACTTATCAAATACGAGGAGTTGCACCAGATATTTTATTGTTTGCTAACTTAGGGGCAGTACAGCTTAATTATGGTTATGGTATCGATGAAGCCAAAAAAGCCGTAGACATGATCGAGGCCGATGCTTTGATCCTCCATCTCAACCCCCTACAAGAAGCTGTCCAAGCAGAAGGCGATCGCAACTGGAAAGGACTCTACAATAAGATCGCAACCCTGGCTACTAAATTAGATGTCCCCATCATCGCTAAAGAAGTAGGTAATGGCATCAGTGGCAAAATAGCCCGTCGTTTAGCTGACTGTGGAGTGTCTGCCATCGATATTGCCGGTGCTGGAGGTACCAGTTGGAGTGAGGTTGAGGCATACCGACAAAGCGATCCCCGTCGTCGTCAGATCGCCCATTGTTTCGCCGGTTGGGGTATTCCTACGGCAGTTTCCTTGATGCAAGTGCGTAAAGCTGTCCCAGAGTTACCAGTCTTTGCTAGTGGGGGTATTCGTAGCGGTATCGATGTTGCTAAAGCCATCGCTCTTGGAGCAACTTTAGTGGGCAGTGCGGCCCCCCTATTAGACGCTGCTACCTATCAATCTCAAGCGGTTTATGATAAGTTCTCAATCTTATTAGAAACCCTGAAAATTGCTACTTTTTGCGCCGGATCTTCTAATTTAAGCCAGTTAAAACAAGTTCAGTTACATCATCAAAATAGTTGGTCTTACCCTATGGAGTAGGAAGCCAATCTTCATCTAACAATTGCTCCTTTTTATCGAAAAATGAACTTTATCATCTTATCCCCTCATCCCCTAAATCCCACCACTATAACCCCATCCTGAAAATCCTATCATCCACAAAATCCTGATACTGACAATGTAGGGGGTGTTGGGTTTCACTGGTAAATCACATCAATCTGTTGTATCAATGATAATTTATTTGCAACGCACCAACCGAAGAAGGCGATGCGATCGCACGAAATCTAACTCATCAAACCTTTGCGCTATAAAGATAGGTAAACTGTCTAATCCACCTGAAAAGACCCTATAGGCAGACATATTTTTTACTCATACACCTAACACTGTCCATTATTATATAAAAAAGTAGTATGGTCTGTCAACCCCATTGTCTCGTTTATTATTGAGAAAGATTATCAACAATTCTGTAGTAGTATTGAACAGTTTGTGATGGGTTTTGTAATCTATGTTACCGTTTTTTGGGAAATGGCGAGAGAAACGTTATATAAAAAATACAAATATAATACATTGAAAATATAGCAGTCAGGTTGTACTTCTGAATTCTTGATAAAATACAAGGAAAGTAAACAATTATTTTTATGGAAATTAAACGCTTACCTGCTTTATCTGATAATTACATTTTCCTGTTACATGATCCCCATAATAACACGGCTGCTGTGGTCGATCCGGCGGAGGCGAAACCAGTGTTAAAGTGCTTAGATGAATTAGGGGCAAAATTGGTGGCTATTTTGAACACCCATCACCACGCCGATCATGTTGGGGCTAATAAAAAACTCATGAAAAAGTTCCCCGATGTTTGTATTTATGGAGGCAAAGAAGATCAAGGAAGAATTCCAGGACAACAAGTTTTTTTAGAAGAAGGAGATACGGTAAAATTTGCCGAAAAAATGGCTAAAGTATATTTTGTTCCTGGCCATACTCGAGGACATATTGCCTATTATTTTCCGCCTCATGATTCAGAAGGAAAAGGTGATTTATTTTGTGGGGATACTATTTTTGCTGGAGGGTGTGGCCGTCTATTTGAAGGGACACCGGCACAGATGGTTAACTCCTTAACTAAACTGAGAAACTTACCCGATAATACCCGTGTTTGGTGCGCCCACGAATATACCCTAAGTAATCTTAAATTTGCTGTCACCGTTGAGCAGGATAATAACGAGTTACAAAACCGTTATCAAGCGATAATCAAAGCTCGTAAAAATCAGCAAGCAACGGTTCCTTCATTATTAGGGGAAGAAAAGAAAACTAATCCATTTTTACGATGGGATCAACCCGCTTTACAAAGTTTAACGGGAATGAATGATCCTGCTAGGGTATTTGGTAAAATTAGGGGAATGAAAGATAATTTTTAACTAACAGACAATGGAAGCCCAAAACTTCACATTTAAAGAAAAAATATCCCACTATTTAGATGATTTTAATAGCCCCATTGGAGTTATAGTAAATTTAATTATTCTGGGGCTTATTTTATTATCTTCTGGGATTTTTGTTATAGAAACTTATCCTTTATATGATACTACTTTAAAAGTATTAGGGAAAATAGATGGAGTAATTTTAAGCTTATTTACTATTGAATATTTAATCCGTTTTTGGTGTGCAGAATCAAAGGTTAAATTCATTTTCAGTATTTTTTCTTTTATCGATTTACTGTCTATTTTACCTTTATTTGTAGGTTTTATTGATATTCGTTTCATTTGTATTCTGCGTTGGTTTCGAGTCTTAAGACTATTGAGATTAATCAAATTTGAAACATCTTTGTTTAAAATAAAATCAGAAGACGGTATTATATTAGTCAGAATATTTTTGATTATATTTTCCTTAGTTTTTATCTATTCTGGAGCTATTTATCAAGTAGAGCATTATAGTAATCCAGAAGTTTTTAAAACATTTTTTGACGCTTTATATTTTTCTGTGTCTACTATGAAAACTGTTGGTTTTGGCGATGTTATACCACTGTCAGAAGCAGGGAAGATTTTAACTGTAATTATGATTTTTTCTGGTATTCTTTTAATACCTTGGCAACTTAGTATATTAACCCAAAAATCCTTACAAAATACTCAACAAGGCAATCAAGTTTGTTCCCATTGTGGCTTAAAATTTCATGATCGAGATGCTAATTATTGTAAGATTTGTGGAACCAAGTTATAATCAATAATTAGTAGGAGCTTAATATTATATTGACGCTTTAGTTATTAAAGAATGATTTTTGGTCATTGTTATTGAAGCAAAAAACCTGAGTTCGATATAAGGAAATTTGCAGAAAACTAACTCAAATCAGAAGTCCCAAACCCTCATTCTCTCGTTTAAAAAATCATAACTCCTAACTCCGAACTCCTAACTCCGAACTCACGAAAAAAGGTATGGTTTCAATGTTTCCTTAGCTATTCCTCAAGCTTTAACTTATATGATGGCTAATACTGAGCAAAAAAGCCCTATTTTTGGTTTGGTAACCAACGGAGAAGATTATATTTTTATCAAAGTCAGTCATCAAGATAAACAATACGACCTTTCCGATAAATTAACCTTAGCAAAAAGAAACAATCAAGAATTTTATCAAGTTTTTCAAATAATCAAAAATATTAAACAATTCTTACTATAATTTCTGAACTCAACTTAGTATGATATGATTCAACAGGAAAATAGATTCTAGGGAAAATTAATCAATGCACAAGATCCCCGTTACAGTAATTACAGGCTTTTTAGGCGCAGGAAAAACTACATTAGTTCGTCATCTGTTACAAAATAATCAAAAGCGACGCATTGCCGTATTAGTTAATGAGTTTGGAGAAGTAGGTATCGACGGAGAATTACTCAAAGATTGTCAAATTTGCGACGAAGAAGATAACCCCAACGAAAACATTATAGAACTCAATAATGGCTGTCTTTGTTGCACAGTTCAAGAAGAATTTTATCCCACCATGCAGCAACTTCTAGAACGAAGAGACTCCCTCGACTGTATGTTAATAGAAACCTCCGGTTTAGCCCTCCCCAAACCCTTAGTACAACCCTTTCGTTGGCCAGATATTCGTAACAGTGCTACAGTTGATGGTGTGGTTACAGTAGTTGATTGTCAGGCGTTAGCTTCCGGTACCTTAGTAGGAGACTTAGAGGCATTAGAGGCACAAAGAGAAGCAGATCCCAACCTCGAACACGAAACCCCCATCGAAGAATTATTCGAGGATCAATTAGCTTGTGCTGACTTAGTATTACTAACAAAAAGCGACTTAGTTGAAGAGACAGAATTAAACAAAATTAAAACCTGGTTATCTCAAGAATTACGTCCCGGTGTTAAAATTGTTTCCTGTGATCACGGTCAAATTAGTCCTGACATTTTACTCGGGTTTAATGCTGCTGTAGAAGATAATTTAGAAACCCGTCCTTCTCATCACGATCACGAAGAAGAACACGATCACAACGATGATATTAACTCGGTACAAATAACCCTCGAACAAGCTTATGATCCCAAAAAATTAGTGACAACCTTAACAAAAATAGTAGAAGATAACGAGATTTATCGTATTAAAGGCTTTGTTAATGTTCCTAATAAACCCATGCGGTTAGTCTTACAAGGAGTAGGCGATCGCTTCGATTATTTTTACGATCGCCCCTGGCGCAAAGATGAACTAAAACAAACCCGTTTAGTCTTCATTGGTAAAGAATTAAGGCAAGAAGCGATCGAAGAATCAATTAATAACGTAAGTTTGTAGTTAGTCCTAACAGACGAAAAACATAGTCATCATGAAGGCTTTAGCCTTCATTACGAACTTTTCTATTTTATCTTTAATTACACGTACCTATTTAGAAGCTAGTTACTCAAAACTAATCTCGCTAAACCCACCCCGGGGTAATAATAGTCCAATATTTGTTGATAATCGTAACCCTTTCTCGCTAATTCATAAGCCCCCGTTTGACTCATTCCCCGTCCCTTATGAGCGCGGGCCACAATTTCATCTGTGGCTGCATAAAGAGACTCCACCACGCCGCCTCGATGGCTTAAAATCTGTCCTTTAGTGCTTCGTACCGCATGATGACCCGTATTATATTCGCTGTTTAATCCCTTATACACCTGCCAACGTTGGGTATTACCCAGATCGTACCAAGAACTAGCCGGGCGGATCATGTGAACTAAGGCATAAGAGCGAGCGGCGATCGCTTGAGCTTTGAGAGCTTCTGTGGGTGCATTAGCGTGCATTTCACTACCCACCACACTATATAAATACTGCTCAAAATTAACATGATTGACCACCAGCAAGCTGTTACCCTTAGACACCAATAAAATTTTGCCCCGATACCAGCGATCGCCTACATAGATAAGACTCTCTTTTGTCGGTTGTACCCAAACCACCCCAGGTACAGACTCTCCCCCAAAGGATAAAGAACCCCCATTGGGCCGTACATTCCACCCTTGGGACCCAGAAAGGGTTTTTAGTCGTTTATTATTGCGATCGCTTACCACTGCTTGTCCTGACACCCCCAAAGTAGTTCCTGGTGCATCTCGTAGAATAGCTACACGAATGTCAAGAGGAGGGGGTTGATAGTTTGCAGGAGCAGGGGCCAAAGACTTGGGAGAAACAGGAGGAGACGGAGGAGACATTTGAGAGGGTGGGGAACTAACCTGCTTTTTCACCTCTGATTTTTTAGTGGGTTTAGCCGACTCCTTAGTTTCCTCAGTTTCAACTTCAGGCTCCTTCAAAGTTGGTTGTTTGAGATAAGGTTTTTGAACCTCTGAGTTTTGTCGAGGTGAATGGCCCTTAGCCCTTACTTCTGACTGTTGTTGAGAAGGTTGTAGTTGACTCAGAGGAGGTAAGGTGCTTGTCTGGGGTGTAGTTTCCACAGAAGGATCAGAGGGTTGCCAATAAGCGACAATGAAAGGAACACTGGCAGCACATAATAAAGGAACACCCCAAAGTTGGGGACGGTTGAATAACAAGTTTTTTAACAACTTTTTCATCACACAACAAATTTAAAAAATAATAATGGTTAGAATACTGATAAATAACAATCTTTATCACTATAACAACCCATGCTACTATCTATTTCTTAAGAGTCTCAATGAGGATAGTGAGCATCCTGCTCACACTCCCCGTCACCCCGTCACCTCTAAATATGTCCCTCAACTCTCTCGATCGCCTACTACAAGCCATAACACAACTTCCCCAATGGGAAGAATATCGTCGCTATGTGGAAATATGTGACATTTGGTCAACTATCGTCCCAGAAAAAGCTGCTTCCCATAGTAAACCCTTATATGTCCAAAGGGATCTGCTTTGGATCGCCACCTCTAGTTCCGGTTGGGCCCAACAGTTATCTTTTCAAAGTTATTCTCTGCTCAAACAACTTAATCATGGTTTATCCGCTTCTCCCTTGCAAAAACTTCGGTTTTCCCCTGCTCAATGGCAGGAGCATCCAGGCCATAAACAATCATCATCCCCAGAAAGGGGACAAGGCTTTTTTTCTTGTACTGATGGGGTTGATCCCCCAGAAAAAAGTACAATACCCACCACCACCCCAGAAGAAGCCTTTCAACGATGGACTGAGGCCATCGCCCACCATCTCAACCATCTGCCTTTGTGTCCCCAGTGCCATTGTCCAACTCCTGAGATCGAACTGGAAAGATGGTCAAAGTGTTATCTTTGCATAACGCAACATTGGCAGACAAAATCTTTGTCAAACTTAGAGTAATGATTCAGTTAACAATGACATCATTACTGTTTTTCTCAGTATATCCTCTGATTATTCATAAAGTTTTCCTTCGATAGTTCCGTTTTTACACTTGATCCCCAGTATCTTCTTTGACAATGGACTCAATCCCAGAAAATTAATTTAATTAAGTTTCTTTGATTATCAGGAGACTTTATTGACTTTTGTAAAATAAATATTAAAAAAATCTAAAGCCAGAAAAATCAAGAAAAACAGTCAAATCAAGACAGAGGCATAGGTGAGGAGATTGAATCATGGTCAACTGATGTTAGATAATAAACGATAAAAGGAAAATCTAAAAAGATTAAAGCTCACACCTTGCGGTAAAACTCCCATGAAAACCTCTAATTTTTTGACCTCATCTTGTCGCTTTTGTCGGTATTATCAGACAGAAGGTCGTCGAGGGGGAATGTGCCAACAATTGGGTGTTCCGGTTAGTGCAGAATGGAAAGCTTGTAGTTTGGCTGTTGCACCATTTACCCAAACTTGGGAAAGTTTAGAAAAAGTTGTTAAACTGGAAAACTCTTTTGTTCTAGAATGCTCTGTTGATGTAGAATCCGCCGAAAAAGTTAACGAACCAATTGCTCATTAACAATCAATGTTTTCTGTCTAAAATAATTTATTAAACAATATTATCTTTTTTCAATCAGTGTGCAACAAATAGCATCTTTGTTAACAAAAGATGCTATTTTTAATGAGAACACATTTATGACAAAAGTTCTGTATCAATGGTAACTCAAGCAAAGATAGGCATTCTCGGTGGTAGCGGTTTGTATAAGATGGACGCCCTTGAGGATGTACAAGAAATTCACCTAGAGACTCCTTTTGGTAAGCCCTCGGACGCTTTCATTGTGGGCAACCTAGAGGGGGTATCAGTGGCTTTTTTAGCCCGTCATGGCCGTAATCATCATTTAATGCCTTCAGAGTTGCCATTTCGGGCAAATATTTACGGGATGAAACAGTTAGGGGTTGAATATTTAATTTCAGCCTCTGCGGTGGGTTCTCTCAAAGAGGAGGTTAAACCCCTAGATATGGTCATCCCCGATCAATTTATCGATCGCACTCATCGCCGAGTTTCCACTTTTTTTGGACAAGGTCTTGTTGTCCATATTGGCTTTGGTCATCCGGTTTGCCAGCAACTTACCAATATTTTAGCTGAGGTAGTTGAGAGTTTACAGTTACCTGAGATTGCCTTACACAAAGGAGGCACTTATGTTTGTATGGAGGGGCCTGCTTTTTCCACCATTGCTGAATCTAATTTATATCGCAGTTGGGGCGCATCGGTTATTGGTATGACCAACTTACAAGAGGCAAAATTAGCGAGAGAAGCAGAAATTGCTTATGCTACCTTAGCCCTAGTTACTGATTATGATTGTTGGCATCCAGACCACGATCATGTCACCGTAGAAATGATCGTTGATAACTTACAGAAAAATGCCATTAATGCCCAAAAAGTTATCTTAGAAACAGTCAAAAGCTTAGCTAAAAATCCCCCTGTTTCTGAAGCACATTCTGCTCTAAAATATGCTCTTCTCACTCCTCCTGACAAGATTAGCCCAGAAACAAAAGAAAGATTAGGTCTAATTTTACAGAAATATATGTAAGGATAAAAAAGATTTTCAGTTATGGCAGCGGCGAATCTATCTCGGTTTCGACTCTTAAAAAAACGGCGTAATTTTTACCAATCTCGCCGCCAAGTTTTGCGTTCTCAATTGGGGTTTAATCAGGTTGAATCAACTCGTCCAAAAACTTGTCTTTGTTGCTGTCATTATCACGGCAAATTTTATGGTTATAATCGTGAGCAAAGAAGCCAATTAATTTGTGGTTTTCATCCCAGTGGTTGGCTAAAAAGCGAACAATGTCCAGACTGGGAAGAAATATCAGACAGCTAAAGTATCGGAGTACCTTCCGCAACTTAAAATAAAGTTGGTAGTCTTAGAAGTTTCGCTAAAAAGTGCTATGAGTAAACCAATTTATGAGATTGTAGACGAATTACCCACAGATAACATGACCATCAAAGTCTTGAAAACCCTGGATTTTGTGGTTCCTGGGGAATGGGAGAACTTAGTCGGGTTTGAGAACACCATTCGCACCGTCACAGGGGAAACCGACGAGGACATGATCCAAGAAATCGGCGATCGCGCGGTTCATCTTTTCAACGATAAATCTCAAGGGTATCAAACTGCCTTATGGTTATATCAAACCGTAGATAATAGTGACAGTGCTTTAGGGGCAGCGGCCTTAGCCAATAAAATTGGGAAAAAAGTCTCATTTTTGGGCTTTTTAAACCGTATTACTCCTAACCCCGATAAAGCGCAAGCCATCGATTTATGCCTAAAATTAGTGACCGAATTAGTAGCATTTTGTCAAATTAATGGAATTCCTGGGGACAGTATTGGAGATTTTGTCGGCTCATTAGGGGAGTATAGCGGAGAATCTTTGATGAGAATGGCTGCTTTAGTCTGTTTAGATGGTTTAATTCCCCTCGGTCCCGATTTTATTATGAAAATAGAATCAAGTCTTCATAGTCTGTCTCCCAAGGAATTAGAGAATAACGGCACCTTTAACAGCATCAAACAAGTTATTCCAGGGGGTGACAGTAACAGTCAACTTAATTTTATCGGAGAAAGTTTTGACTCGGTTAAAGGTTGGATGTCAGGATTTGTCGAAGACAAAGGGGTGACTCCACAGGGACTTTTCGAGCATTTAAGCAATTTTATCGAATACTCGGAAGATAAATTAGATTATGTCGCCGCCTTTTTAGACATGACAACCAATTATTATGAACACACGGGAACCCAAACTTTAGCCAGACGCTTAATAGAAAGGGCAGTGGCTGAAATATAACTGTAACATTTGTTAATAAAAAACCATGGAGGGGCCACTTAACCCCTAAACTGAGAATAGTCAGATTTTGCTAGTGCAGCTTGGCGAAAGTAATCCACCAGATTTTTACAGAAACTTTCGTGACTAGCCACGACAATGTGTTTCAATGAAACTAACGGAAGAATCTCGAAGTTGATGTCCATGATAAAAGCATTGCCAATTAACCTCTCCAACCTACAGAAAACAGTACTCCAACAAATAGTGAGAGGGACAACAAACCCCTATCGCCTTGTTAGACGAGCCAAGCTAATCTTAGCCGCAGCATCAGGAGAGAGCAATAGTTCGATTAGTCGAAGATTAGAATTAGACCGAGTACAAGTGCGTCAGTGGCGATCGCGATGGTTTGAGGAGAGAGAAAAACTGAGTGCCGCCGAAGAACAACAGGTAACGGAGAAAGCATTAATGGTCTTGATCAAAGGAATTTTAAGCGATCGCCCAAGACCTGGAACAACAAAATCCTTTACGGTCGAACAAGTAGTCCAGATTGTAGCGATCGCTTGTGAAGAATGTGAAAAATCAGACAGACCAGTGAGCCATTGGACACCTTCAGAGTTGGCGGATGAAGCCATAAAAAGAGGAATTGTCGAAAAGATTTCCCCCCGTAGTGTGGGGCGTTTTTTAAAAAGAAGCGACATTACAACCACATCTCGTTCGTTACTGGTTAAATGCCAAAATTGATGATCCCTTAAAATTTAAAAAGCAAGTCAAATATATCTGTGAACTTCATAAAGAAGCTAAAACTTTGTTAGAACAAGGAATTCATTTAATTAGTACAGATGAAATGACAGGGATTCAAGCTCTTGAGAGATTATTTCCGAACAAAAGAATCAAGCCTAAACAAGTAGAAAAAATCGAATTTGAATATGAAAGACACGGAACTTTAAGCTTGATTGCGAACTGGGATGTGGCAAGAGGAAAAGTTGTTAGTCCCTCTATTAGACCGACAAGAACAGAACAAGATTTTTCTGAACATATCCAGAGAACGATTAAGATTGATGAAAAAGCAGAATGGATTTTTATTGTAGATAAACTCAACACTCATAAATCGGAAAGCTTAGTCAAATTAGTAGCAGAAAGCTGTGGAATTACTATTGATTTGGGGAGAAAAGGAAAGGAGGGGATTTTGCAATCTATGGACAGCAGAGCAGATTTTTTATCAGATGAATCTCATCGAATTCGCTTTGTTTATATTCCCAAACATACATCGTGGCTTAATCAAATTGAGTGTTGGTTTTCGATCTTAGTCCGGCGTTTACTCAAAAGAATTACTGTCCGTTCAACTGAAGAACTATCCCAAAAAATTCTCAATTTTATTGATTACTTTAATCAACATTTTGCTAAGCCGTTCGTTTGGAAATTTAAGGGCTTTAAAGATCATAAGTGACTGGTGGATTATTTTTGCTAAGCTGCACTAGTTTGTTCCCTGCAACTTAGTGTAAACCCTGTTCTTAACCATAGGCTTTTATGGGTTTAGGTGTTAAAAATAAGGGGTTGAGGAATACATTGTCTAACCCCTTATTTAATAATTATAGTAGTTTTAAACTTATTCAAAACTAATAAACTATCAGTTTACATTGTTTATTTATCCTATTTTCATCAACCGAGACTACATAAGTTAAGGTTCTAGGTTTCAACGGTTGTTGAACCTTCAGAGAATGTGTAGGGGTTAACGGCCGTTAACCCCTACTTTGGGAAACTGGTCTTATATCTAAGAAATTAAACTCTTTTAAAGAAAAATGATGCAACTTAAACTTATCAATTCAAGATAGCAAAAGAGTAAATCCTATAGCATTTTTAACTCTTATTATCGCTTTAATTTCCATCTCATTTTCTCCGATTTTTATTCGTATTAGTGAAATTGAACTAGGTGCAAATGGGACTGTTTTCAATCAGTTACTGATATTTTTTATTGTTTTTGGCTTCGCTCAAACTATTAGACAGCGATTTGATTCTCCTGAAGATATATCAACAAAATCACCTTTAACTACTAAAGATTGGCTGCTTTTATTATTAGTAGGTATAATTTCAATTACCTCTTTAGGACTCTGGGCAATCTCTTTAGAATATACCAGTGTTGCTAACTCTATGTTATTGAATAATATGACTCCTATGTTTACCAGTATTGGGGCTTGGTTATGCTTTGGAAAACGCTTTGATAGTAAATTTATCTTAGGCATGATCTTGGCGTTATCAGGGGCAATTTTTCTTGGCTTAGAAGATTTACAAGGGACTGGCGGTCATTTAATTGGGGATTTTTATGCCCTATTATCGGCAGTTTTTTTGGGTATTTATTTTTTAATTGTTGAACAGTTAAGAAGTAGGTTTTCTGCTACAAATATTTTATTATGGCGGTGTGGAATTGGTAGTATTTTATTAGTTCCTTTTGTTTTACTAACAGAAGGACAGTTGTTTCCCATAACTTTGCAAACTTGGTTAGCAGTTATAGGATTGGGAATTATTTCTGAGGGTTTAGGACAAAGGTTATTAGCGGATTGTTTGGATAAATTTTCCTCTAGTTTTATTGCAATGTTTTTATTATTAGAACCCATTGTAAGTGCGATGTTAGCTTGGTTTATTTTTGCCGAAGCATTAAGTTCAATAACATGGATTGGTTTTGTTATTATTTTAACAGGTATTTATCTAGCACAATCGAGTAATGCGGCTGTTCATGAAGGATAATTATTAATCACTATTGATCAATTTGTAGGGTGGGTTAGGTAAGATTAGTTTCTCTCAAAGAACCATAATTAATCTGTTACGACATAACCCACCAAATTTTTGATAGTTTATTGTTAAACCACTATAATTACCTTATTAATTATAGTCATTTTGAACACACTTAATGGTTCTTAAAATTGCGGCTGCGGTATAGTCCCGTTTTGCTGGTTCATTAGGAGCAAAATTAGTTCCCTCTTCATTAAGAGGGGAAGCAACACCACAATAGGCAGACATTTGTAGGGTTAACTGCTGATTGTACCCTGAAACATCGCTAAATTTAACCGCGCTTTTGTTGGCACTTAAAACAGTTTCTCTACCTAACTTCGCTTTGAGAAGTTCTGCCGAACGACGGAGAAAACCCAATAATTCTGCTCGAGTAATATAGTCAGTCGGGCGGAAATTTCCTGTTGCCGTTCCTTCGGGAATAATATTCCATTGCGCCCAGTTAATTTTAGTGGCACTCCAACGGGAAGCATCAACATCCAGAAAAGGCCGCACACGACGGGTGGGTTTTTCTGGATGTTGACGGCAACCAAGGTCTGAAGTCCGTCTATAATCATAGAGATTGCTTGTTCTCTGGTTACAGTTTCTTGAGGACGAAAGGTTTTATCAGGAAACCCCGAAATAATTAGCATTTTAGCCGCTTGGTCAATTTCCGACTCATAGGGGTTCCCCTTGACATCTGTGAATTTTTGAGCAGAACTAACTGATGTTAAACCCACCCAAAAAGTTGCGGCCGTAGCTGCGATCGCTATTTTTTTTAACACTGTTTTACTCCTCCTATTTGTTTAAGTATATTTTGAAAATTTCATAGCTCACTGATAAGGTAGAATCCTTACTATGAGTTGATAGAATTCTCACAGACTTAAATGTTCCCATGAAAAGTGCCATTAAATATGCCTTCGTCCATGAGTGGTTAACCCCCAAAGCAAAAGGGGGTTCAGAATTGGTAGTCAAAGAGATTCTCAAGCATATTAAAGCCGATATCTATGCCTTAATTGACTTCGAGTCAAACAACCCCGAGAGTTATCTTTACGGGCGTACTATTGGTCACACATTCTTACAAAATTTTCCCTTCGCTCGTAATGGGGTACAAAAATATTTACCCCTTCTGCCCTTAGCTATGGAGCAGCTAGACTTAAGAGAGTATGATGTAATTCTTTCCTCTTCCCATGCAGTAGCCAAAGGAGTCTTAAGCAGTCCCCAACAACTCCATATATGTTACTGTCATACTCCCATGCGCTATGCTTGGGATCTCACCTTTGACTACCTCAATCATTCTCAGGCCGGAAAAGGAATACCAGGAATTTTCACCCGTTACCTATTGCATCGTCTCAGACAATGGGATGTGATTTCAGCCAACCGTGTTGATTATTTTATAGCCAACTCCCATCATACTGCCCGTCGCATTTGGCGTTGTTATCGACGGGAGGCAAAAGTAATTTATCCCCCTGTCAATGTGGAGAGATTTCCCTTTAGCTCAGAAAAACAAGACTTCTACCTGACGGTTTCTCGATTAGTTAGTTATAAAAAAATTGCTTTAATCGTGCGAGCTTTTAATCAATTAGGTTATCCTTTAGTTATTATTGGCGATGGGCCCGATATGGCCAAAATTCGTCAAATGGCTCAAGGGAATATCAAAGTCATGGGAGCGCAGAACAATCAAGTGGTAGAGCAATATATGACTCAAGCCAAAGCATTCGTCTATGCTGCCTGTGAGGACTTTGGCATCGCCTTGGTGGAAGCCCAAGCCTGTGGAACGCCTGTTATTGCCTATGGAGGAGGAGGTGCCTTAGAAACCGTAATTGATATTCGTCAAGATCAAGATCAAGGGACAGGGATTTTCTTTTTCCCTCAAACCCATCAAGCTCTGGCAGAAACCGTTGAAACTTTCTCTAGGTTTCAGCATCAAATTAGACCAGAGAGTTGCCGTAACCAGGCGGCAAAATTTACTCCCAAAGTCTTTGAAACGTCCTATCTGGCGTTTTTGGAGCAGTGTTATCAGGACTTTACTAAAACAGTTCGATAACTCAATTTTCGATCAATCTGATCTTTATTGCTATGATTTATGTCATTGGGCTTTAAGATCATGATTAGTGTGGTGTGATGTGATGTGAAGGAGTAAGATGACTGCTAATAGCCAATTTATTGCTGTTAAGGCTATACAAGCTTTGACAAGAAGGGGCATACCGGCCTCAGTTTCCCGAGGAATGGATCGTAAGGCCGACTCGGGAGCAAGATTAAACGATCAAATCGTTAAGAGAACCTTTGATATTGTCTTTTCCCTGGCGGTGCTGATTGTATTTTCCCCTCTTTATTTCTTGTTGGGACTATTAATCGCCGTAAGTTCCCCCGGTCCAATTTTTTACTACCAAGAGAGGGCAGGGAAAAACTTTAAAAAGTTTAAATGTATCAAGTTCCGAACAATGGTGCAGAATGCCGATCAGGTTCTAGAAACTATGATGGCTAACTGTCCAGAAATGCGGGCTGAGTTTGAAGATAACTTTAAGCTCAGAGAAGATCCTCGTATTACTTGGATCGGTAAATTTCTGCGTCTAACCAGTTTAGACGAATTTCCCCAGTTTTGGAATGTTCTTAAAGGAGATATGAGTGTCGTCGGTCCTAGACCCTTAGTGCCTGAAGAATTGTGTAAGTATGGCAGTAAGATTGAAAAGGTACTGACAATTCGCCCTGGAATTACCGGATTATGGCAGGTTTCAGGACGTAATGATATTCCTTATCCTCAACGAGTACAAATTGATGTTTACTACGTCAACTACCATAATTGGTTGATGGATATCTGGATCATTGTCAAGACCATTGGAGTGATTCTTTTCCCGAAAAACAACGGTGCTTATTGAATATACACTACAATGAGTCTATAGCCTCACTAACAAGCTTTCTCTACTATAGAGGGAGCTTTATTTTTTTGCTGAAGTGGTTCCCGAAGCTTGTCATTGTGAAGTAAAGTCTGTTATCAAGACTCAAGCGGATTAAAAAACTTAATTAATTTTTTCTCATATTTTTAGGATAACTAACTCATGACCGAAACAAAACGCGCCCTGATCACTGGTATTACTGGACAAGATGGTTCTTATCTCAGCGAGTTGTTATTAGAAAAAGGTTACGAAGTTCATGGGATTATCCGTCGAACCTCAACCTTTAACACCGATCGCATCGATCATATGTACATTGATCCCCATCAAAACGACGCTCAGTTATTTCTCCACTACGGAGACTTAACCGATGGGACTACCCTGAGACGTATTTTAGAAGAAGTACAACCCTTTGAGATTTACAATTTAGGGGCCCAGTCTCACGTTAGGGTTAGTTTTGACTCTCCAGAATATACCGTGGACTCTGTGGGTATGGGAACTCTCCGCATCTTAGAGGCGATCCGAGACTATCAACAACGAACTGGGATCGAAGTCCGTTTCTATCAAGCTGGCTCCTCAGAAATGTTTGGTAAGGTTCAAGATGTCCCCCAAAAGGAAACCACCCCTTTTTATCCCCGTAGTCCCTACGGCTGTGCTAAAGTATATGCCCATTGGCAAACCTTGAACTATCGTGAATCCTACGATTTATTTGCCTGTAACGGTATTCTCTTTAACCATGAGTCCCCCCGTCGTGGAGAAACCTTTGTGACTCGTAAAATCACCAGGGCGATCGCTCGCATTGTGGCTAAAACTCAGAAAAAACTCTATTTAGGAAACCTCGACTCAAAACGAGACTGGGGCTACGCCAAAGACTATGTCAGAGCAATGTGGTTGATGCTACAACAGAATGAAGCTGATGATTATGTTGTGGCCACAGGAGAAACCCATTCTGTGCGAGAATTCTTGAAAATTGCTTTTGAATACGTAAACTTGAACTGGGAAGATTACGTAGACTTTGATAAGCGTTATCTACGCCCGGCCGAAGTAGATTTATTAATCGGTGATCCCAACAAAGCAAAAACAAAATTAGGATGGGAACCCTCTGTCACCTTTGAGCAGTTAGTTCACCTCATGGTAGAAGCGGATCTGACTGCTTTAGGTCTCTCTTCTCCTAACGAAACATCTAATGACAAAGTGTTACTCTTCAAGGATAATGCTTATGTGCGTCAACCTATGAGTGTCATGGTGGACTAATTTCAGTGGTCAGTTGTTGATTAATTAGAGGTTAAGTTCACCCTTGACCACTAATTTATGAACAACTTTTAACTTCAGGGATCAAGGGAGTATCAAGACAATGCTAGATTTAACGGATAAAAGAATTTTAGTCACCGGTGGGGCTGGTTTTCTCGGTAAGCAGGTGGTTAACGAGTTGGTAACTGCCGGCGCACAACTAGAAAAAATTACCATTCCTCGATCCCGTGATTGTGATCTCAGGAAACTCGATCACTGTCAACGGGCAGTACAACAACAAGATCTTGTCGTTCATTTGGCTGCCCATGTGGGAGGGATCGGCTTAAATCAGGAAAAACCGGCTGAATTGTTCTACGATAATTTAATGATGGGCGCACAGCTAATTCATGCAGCCTACGAAGCTGGAGTGGAAAAGTTTACCTGTGTGGGAACCATTTGCGCCTATCCTAAGTTCACCCCTGTTCCTTTTAAGGAGGATGATATTTGGAATGGTTACCCAGAAGAGACCAATGCACCCTATGGTATCGCTAAAAAGGCTCTATTGGTTCAATTAGAGTCCTATCGTCAACAATATGGGTTTAATGGCGTTTATTTACTACCAGTTAATTTATATGGACCGGAGGATAATTTTAACCCCAACAGTTCCCACGTTATTCCTGCTTTAATTCGTAAGGTCTATGAAGCACAAAAAGAGGGAGAAAAAGAACTTCTTGTTTGGGGTGATGGTTCTCCAACTAGAGAGTTTTTATACTCTACCGATGCCGCACGGGGCATAGTTATGGCCACCCAATCATATAACGAATCTGAGCCAGTAAATTTAGGAACTAATGAAGAAGTCCCTATTAAATATTTGGCTGAGTTAATTTGTGAGTTAATGGGGTTTGATGGAAAAATTATTTGGCAAACTGATAAACCCAACGGTCAACCCCGTCGTTGTTTAGATACACAACGAGCTAAGGAAAAGTTTGGTTTTGTGGCTAAAATGGACTTTAAACAAGGGTTGAAAAATACCATTGACTGGTATCGACATCATCCAGGATAAACTTTTCACTAAACGCCTCCGACAGTTTAATCTTAACAGTCCCATGAAGCAGAACTCCCCTCCTGAAACCGTCACCATAATATTAAAAGGGGAGGTTTTAAACCTCCAATTAATCAATTGTTAACTCTTAATTGTTAATTCTTAATTAATAAGCTTTATGACTTCAGAAAAAAAAACAAAATAACCAATTAAAATGGCGGTTAAATCCAGGTTATTTGATAGAAAGAGGCTCGGATTTAGAATCAACCTTAATATTCTTCGGTCGCTTTCTGGCTGATCGCAGTTCTCAAGATCCTCTACCAGAAAAAACCTTATTCAGTGAACAAGGAACTTTTGAATGGGGAGAGATACCTCCTTTAGAAAAAGTTATTAATTCTGAGGAAGATTGGCAGTTTATTCTGCAAAATCCCCAAATTTTTCGTAGTTCTTTATTTATTATTGAACCTTGGGATCATGTGGGAATCAATGAGCTTAGTGAAACCGTCAGAGCCTCTAAAAATATTGCCTTCATAGCACAAAAAAATTGCTGATTGTGACTCCATTTTGTTTCCAGTTTGGCAGACAGGAACCCTGAACCTAGATTCAGTTATTCCTATTTTGTCAGCCAGTATGGCAGTAATTTTAGAAGGGGGAAATGCTTCAGTTCATAACCCAACTGAATGGACTTATCCCAACTGTTCAAGGGAAAATATGTTGACATTAGTTGAGCATCTTTTTTTGTCACGATCTCCCCAAAGTGCGCCTGTTATTATGATTTGTGTTAGTCATCAACTAGCAGCAGAAAGCAATATTCGACTACTACAAAATGCAGTTAACGATGTTATAAACACAGAAAAAAAATCTCGTGATGAAGACGATGAAGCCTTGCTCTGTCTCAAAGCAATTTGCGAAAAAATTCGCTCTGTTGGAGAAAATATTAAGATAGAAAAACGAGATGGTCGCATTGTTGCTCAAGGGTGGAACGATATCAATTTTTCGGTTGTTCTTAATGAAGATAAAGAAATTGGTGAACGTCATTTACTACCCTATAAAACCCCCAAGGCTAAAAATTCAATGATTCCTATTGAATTACTCGAAGCACATCAGGTAATGGCTCATGAATATGAGGGCATTATTGATCGGATGATTTTAGAACATGGCCGAGATGTGGCTATTTCTATGTTTCATTACGATGAAGTGAACGAAGAGTCAATTCTCTTTGCTAACTGGGCTTATATGGCTCTCCATAATGCCATCGTTCCTCATCGCTATATTATTGCAGGTAGCCATCTTTCTTGGTTATTACAATTACCCTATTCTGTGAAAATCTTGGCTTCCACTGAAGCTAATGGGGAAATTTTAACGGAATGTTCTTGTACTTGTATCAACTACAAAGATTTTGAAACTAATAAAATTCGCCGTTCTTTTACTTGTCAGTTTCATCCAGAACTTTTAAATGACCTCCGAGAAATTGGCAAACGCCCTGAACCTTCCTACTCAGAACTTAAAGAAAGCGATGGTATTAGATTATTGATTAGATTGCTTTATCATGGAATGCAAGAATAGAGGATACTAAATTATTATGCTCAACCCAATTAGAGAAAGAAAACTAAGTCATTTATTTCACATTTTAGATCGCAATCACGACGGGGTACTGAGTCGACAAGATTTTGAACAGGTTATTGAGGAGATTACTAATATTAGACAATGGAAATGGGGAACATCTGAATACGAAGAACTCCATTTTTTTTGGATGGGTTTTTGTAATCGTTTGGAAGTTTGGGCTGATCGCAATGGTGATGGCAAAGTTACAGAAAGTGAATGGTTATGGTATCTAGAACAAATGTTAGATCGTTTTTCAGCTTCCTATATCCAACAAGTTTTTATTAATATTAGCTTAAAAGTCATGGATTTTTCCCGAGATGATCGGGTAAGTCTCGATGAGTTTAAACAATTTTATCAAATCTATGAAATTGACCCCCAAGAAGCTGCTCAGGCTTTTGTACACTTAGACTTAAATCAAGATGGCTATTTGACAAAAGATGAATTAACCAGTCTATTTCAGGAATTTTTTTACAGCGAAAATCCTCAGTCTCCTGGGAATTGGTTATGGGGAAATATCGATGGATAACCAAAATCCAACTCATCTTGTAAAATTAAGTTAAGAACATTAACTTAATTTTTTATTTTGTGTTATGGAACAAACATCTTTAAACTTAGTAGCGATCGCAGTTTTTGTCATGACTTTATCGGCGTTACTGAGTCCTGTCTTAAATATATCTCCTTTCATTCCTGCGGCCACCACCTTCGCTGTTTTAGGACTAGCTACCGTTGATAGTTTCAGTTGGGGAGGACAAGGGTTAACCTTATTTTTGGACTTATTCACTTCTTCGGAGGAACGTAAACGCATTATCCATCATGAAGCAGGGCATTTTTTAGCTGCTTACTGTTTAGGTGTTCCCATCACCGGTTATAGCTTAACTGCTTGGGAAACCTTTAGACAAGGGGAAAAAGCAGGAATAGGAGGGGTACAATTTGATTTTAGCCTCTTATCCGATCAAGAAAAAGTAAGTAGAAATCCCTTAATTGTGGAGCGGACTTTTACTGTTTTAATGGCTGGTATTGCCGCCGAGAAAGTCATCTACAATAATGTTGAAGGAGGAGAAGAAGATAAACAAAATTTACGAGAACTACTCAAAATTTTAGGACTTCGTGCTGAGCTTTACCAACAAAAAGAAAATTGGGCATTGTTACAAGCCAAAAATTTACTCATTCGTCATCAAACTGCCTATGAAGGGTTAGTGAAATTGATGGAAAGACGGGCATCGGTAGAAGAATGTCAACAACTAATTCAAGAAAAAATGAACTGAACTATAGCAATCAGTAATTATATCTAGGAAGTTAACATATATAGCAATGACAATCATGATTCATGAGATATGATTTTTGTTTATCTGTTATCTGTTCTCTGTTTGCTGTTTCCTTGTCCTCAAAGTTAATTCTCACAACTGATTACTGATTACTATATTAAGCCATAATGGAAGTAGCTCCCTACAAGTATATCTTTGTAGGGAGCTAAGACTGTATTTGATCTCTAATCTCGATTTCCGAAGTCGTGCTTAAATATTCTTAAACTCTAGGTGAACACTTTGAGAAAATTTTGGGAATACTAACTATAGTTACCAAAAAAACAGCAGAACATGAAAGCCAGGTCATTTTAAGACTTGGATGAAAAGCCACCTAACCATGAATGTCATCAATTTACCCTACTAAAAATTATTATGAGTAATTGGAAATCTGGAACAAGATTACAAAATGGTCGTTATGAAATTCATAAAGTTTTAGGATATGGTGGCACAGGAATTACCTATCGTGCCAAAGAACATCCTTATGGACATCCAGTTGCGCTCAAGACCCTCAATGCCACTATTCAAAATAAACCTGATTTTAATAAACATCAAGAACAGTTTATCCAAGAAGCGTTTTGTCTAGCAAAATGTAATCATAACCATGTTATTAAAGTTCATAACGTCTGTCAAGAAGGACACATTTGGTGTATGGTTATGGACTATATCGCAGGAGGAAACCTTAAACAATATGTTAATTATAAACATGGTATTTCCCAAGACGAAGCAATAAAATATATTCAACAAATAGGTTCAGCTTTAACCTATATTCATGAACAAGGATTTATTCATAGAGACGTTAAACCTAGTAATATTATGCTTCGTAAAAAGGATATGCAAGCTATTTTAATTGACTTTGGTTTAGCTAGAGAATTTGTACAAGATAAAACCCAAATTCACACCAATTATAGGACAGAATCTTTTGCTCCTTTAGAACAATATGAATTAACAGCTAAACGGGGATCTTATACCGATGTTTATGCTTTAGCTGCAACTTTATACTATGTTCTCACCTTAAAGTTGCCCTTCCCTGCCCCTTTTCGTCAACAAGGAGCTAATCTTATTCCTCCAAAACAGCATAATCCTCATATCAGTGATACTGTTAATCTTGCTATTCTTAAAGGGATAGAATTGCGGGCAGAAAAGAGACCGCAATCGATCCAAGAATGGCTAAAATTATTACCAGAAAAAAGCCAAAAGTAGTCGAAGATGTAATTGGAGACAAGCTCGGAAAATCATACTCAATCCTGCCAAAAAGGAGCAATTACCCACGGCAAAAGTTTCTCAAAATTCCGTAGAAAAAGCCCAAAAAACATCTATTATTCAATCCAGAAAACAAACAATAAAACCTCAAGAAAGTTCACAGATAGTGGCTATTTAAAACTCAGAAGATGATTGTATAAAATTAAGAGAATTACTAATGCTAGGTAAGTTAAAAGAAGCAGATCAAAAAACAGAACAAATCATCTTAAAATTAACCAACCGAGAAAAACAAGGATGCTTATATCAAGAGCATCTTGCAGATTTACCTTGTCATCAATTGAAAATTATTAATCAAATTTGGTATGAAGCTAGTAATGGATATTTTGGCTTTTCAGTGCAGAAAAAACTCTATCAAGATTTAGGAGGAAAGCATTATTATGACCCTAAAATCTGGTGTGCTTTTGGGGAAAAAGTGGGTTGGAGAAAAAACGATAACTGGCTATCTTACACAGACCTTAATTTTAATCTTTGGGCCCCTCAAGGTCATTTACCCATGCTAGGAATGCAGTTTTGGGGGTTGAGAGGATGGTTAACCCTATTGATTAATAGATTGAACAGTTGTCAAATTTAGCTCAAAAATAACTGATTAGTCGTTCTATTTTGAATCAAGGGACAATGTTTGGTAAAATAGAAAACAATCAGTAAAAGAAACTAAAAGAAAATGAACTTGTTATTAGCAACCTCCGGACAATTCCCCACCTATTTTGTCATCGTCTATGTTGTAGGTTTCATCGCTGCTGTCACCATTGGCTCTATTGCTTGGTATAATTCAAAACGTCCTGCCGGCTGGGAAAATGCACAAAAGCCCGATTACATTCCCGATGTAGAATCAGAGGAACCTGCGGATAGTAATTCATAGATTAGCGGCTCAAACTTTCTTGAAAAAATATTGAATAATCCTTGAATTATTATCGTGAAGTCTACAAAAATAGATCAGTTATTACAAGACTTGAAAAAAACGGATGAAGTAGCCCGGCAAAGGGCTACCTCTCAATTGTGGCAACTATGGTTTACACAGAAAGGAGAAATTGGCCGAGAATTGTTGCGGCGATCTCAATCTTTTCTAGACAAGGGAAATTTCCAAAAAGCTGAAGAGTTACTAACAGAAGCGATCAAAAATTATCCTGATTTTGCTGAAGCTTGGAATCGAAGGGCTGTACTTTATTTCTCCCTGGAAAGGTATGAACAAGCGAAAAAAGACTGTGAACAGGTGATCCAATTGATACCGTATCATTTTGGGGCTTTACACGGTTTAGGGTTGTGTTTACTAGCCTTGGGAAATTACCAAGATGCGATCGCAGCCTTTCGTCAAGCGTTAGAGGTACAACCCTATGCTTTAATCAATCAAAAATTGATTTTGGAATGTACGGCACTGCTTTAAGGTTTTTCTGCTTCAGGGGGATAATAAAGCTCCTTGTACAATAGCCAACCTGTTTGCTGCTGTACATAAGCATGGGTACTAAGTCCCAGCTTTCGAGCCGTTTGGGCAACTTCACGATAGTTCATTCCTAGATATTCGCATAACTCTCGTTGACGTAATCCGTGGGAGGGATGATTAGATTGAGTCATCAGAAAATTTGGGTAGAAACCCCGTCGTTCTACGACGGCTTTGTATTAGAATGTAAATGGTCAAGTACCCACCCGAGACGATGGATTCAGAAAGCCTAACGAGCGAAGTCCAGTTAGACTGGCGGCGCAGAAAAATCGGTAGACCGGGAAAAGAGGATAGGGCAATGGGTATAAGCATCCCTAGAATCAAAAAACATAAGAACTCTCGTGTTTGAGATTTCAACACATAAAAACCGCAGGGCTTGCGGGGATAGTCTGTGGAGCGAACGTAAGGCCATAAAACTCCTTGTGGGTAGAGGCAGTTGCATTGAAGCAGAAACCTAAATCGTGAGGTTTAGGAATCACCGCCGTTTTACGGCGCGTGAGGATGTCAATTGATCAAGTTTTTCTGGAGCATTGCTGCAAAATTGGAAAGAATCTGTAATCCATTATCCGATGATTTTTCTGGGTGAAATTGTACCGCCATCAGATTATCACGGGCGATCGCTGCTGTAACTGTTTGGCTCCCATGAGTCACAACAGCAGCATTAATCTCAGCATCAACGGGATCGACATAATAGGAATGCACAAAATAGACATAGGGATCGGGGGTTAACCCTTGCCATAAAGATAAATTTGCTTGAGCCAATTGTAACTGATTCCAACCCATGTGGGGTATGGTTAAATTAGGCTCGGATTTGAAACGACGTACCATCCCTTTGATAATGCCTAACCCTGGTTCTTTCCCTTCTTCTGAACCATCAAAAAGAATCTGTAAACCCAAACAAATACCTAAGAATGGCTTACCTTCAGCGATCGCCTTTTTGATAGGTTCCTCTAAATTGCGCGATCGTAAATTTTGCACCGCCGGATCGAACGAACCCACTCCGGGCAGAACAATGGCCTCAGCTTCTGCAATATCTTGGGGAGAATTGGTTATTTTTGGCTGAATTCCTGCTTTTTCTAGCCCCTTACAAGCGGAGTGCAGATTACCCATGTCATAGTCAATAACAGCCAGAAAGCCCATAAATATTCCTTGTGATTAATCTTTCCTATCTACCATCATAACCTGATTGAGTTCTGCTTCATGAAACCTAGACAAACCTAGACAGGCTTGATGTTCAATTCCTGCTTCAACCAAGGGAGACGGCTCCTTCTTGTCCACAGACGTTCACCCTTCTACTTCGCTCTGGGTTTACCGATAAGCCATCGGCATTGTTTGTCCAATTTTCGAGATTAATTGACGCATTTAAGTCCCTATCCATAACTTGACCACAATTTTGACAGAGATAAACCCTTTCACATAAGGGCATATCTTGTATATTTCCACACACGGAACAAGTTTTTGAACTGGGAAACCACCTATCTACTATAGTTAGCAAAAAACCAAAACATTCTTGTTTATAACTCAATAATTCTCGAAAACGATATAATCCTAAATTAAATAAGGCATCAGATAATTTGTGGTTAGCCATCATGCCTTTAACGTTTAAGTCCTCTACGAGAATATATTGATAAGTTTTAGCTAATAATGTGGTGGTTTTTTGCAGAAAATCTTCTCGAATGTTGCTTATTCTTTTATGCTTTTTTCTTAGTTTCTGGTAATATTTAACCGCATTTTTAGATGCTTCTATTCCAGAACGACGGTTGGTGAGCATCCTTATTCCTGTTTCTCCACTGTATCTTTCCTAGCTTGGTTTTCGCTTTTTTTATGGAAGATGGAGATTCAAAGGTGTTTCCGTCACTAAGAGTAGCAAAAGTTTTTATTCCTAAATCAATTCCTACTTTCTTATAGCTGTGTTTCATCTCAGGTATATAAGATGCTGAAACAGCAAAACTTACATACCATTTCCCTGCTTCTCTCGAGATAGTAAAGGTTTGAGAAACACAGTTATAAGGGATGCTTTCTTTTAAGGAGAAAGTTCCCAAGGTAGGAATTTTTATCTTTTTTCCCTCCTGGACTAATACCTTGCCATGAGAACTATCTACTGTAAAACTACAGTTATGTTTCTTCTTTTTAAAACGAGGTAAGTCTGCTTTTATTTTAGGCTCTCTCCAACGAGAAAATGCTTTTTTCAAGTCTCTAAACGCATTCTGATAGATGCGAGATGAATATTTATTTGTCCATAAATATTCTGTCTGCTTTTTAGTAATGTTTGTAAAGACTTTCTTGATAGCATCTAACCGTTTTGAGTCACTGCCACAAATTTCGGGAATATCCCAGGTGGATTTTAGTAAAGATAGTCCATGATTGTACACAAAGCGAGAGAAGCCAGCACAGCCAGCAAAAAAGCTCTTTTCTTGATTATTTAGCTTTAATTCCCTTTTGATTGCGTACATATATGAATAGTGTTTATCTTATATTTTATTATATCTGAATAAATGCTCTATTGAATTGACAATTTTCGTGGAGCGGACGAGATATCCTAGACATTATGTACAGGTATGTCTAGGATTGTACAGGTTTTTGTCTTCTAGAAGAAACTCACAGCTTTTTAGGTTTGGGTTGTAACGAAACGCCTAATTTCATCTGTTTTGAAACCAATAGCCATCGGTCGTCTAATTTGAGGCAATACTTCTACATCATATAATTCTTCTACTACTCCTTCAATACGTAAGGAATGGACAATATCTCCTGTTCTTAAATCAATAATGAGTAATCCACAACGAGGATTGGCTTTTTTCTCTTTTAAACGTTCGTCTAAAGGCAACCCCTGAAAGGTTTTATTGTGTCTAGGTTCAGATATTCCCACCACAGCGAAATCGTTGTACAAGGAAAATCCTCGTAAATAACCAGGACAAAAAGTAACGGGGTTAAATTTACCTGTTTCTTTTTCAATAAATCCTAATTCACCAGTTCCTGAGTTTAAAATCCATAATTTTTCTTGATACCATCGAGGAGAATGAGGCATAGATAATCCTTCTGCAATGATTTCATTATTGGTAATATCCATGACACAACCCCCGTTAATACGATGTTCTCGCCACCCGTCAGCAACATCAGATTGGCTTACCATTGTTACAGAATAAGGTTTTCCCTCTCTCATAGCTAAACCGTTAAGATGACAGCGATCTTCGGCCGCTAATTTAGAGATAAAAGGGGGTTTCCAAAGGGGTTTAAAACTATGGGTTTCGCTCACTGTTGCTAAACAACTAAAGAGGGTATTAATAAAGACCGGTTTTTTATTGTTCTGAGCTACTCTAATATCGTGAATATCAAGATCCCCTGTTACGTATGATAATTGGGGTAGATAAATAGCATCATAGTTGTTGTAAATTTGTCCTTTTTCTAAGGTATTTTCAAATCGCCATAGTTGATAGAGGGTACTAACATATAAACTATTGTCGTCAAGACATAAACCCATACAACGATCTAGGGTTCGTTCAAAGACTGATAGTTTTCCATCCGGTTGTAATCCAATAAAAAATATTTTTCCTGCTTGATAAGTGGTAAAAACAAGGCTTACTTTTTGCTCATATAACCAGGATGTAAATTGACGGGAGGCTGTAATTTCTAGATTTGGTTTTGCTTGATTCATTGTGGTTAAAATCTTTGATGAGCGATGGGGTTAGGGTTACTAACTGTAAGTAGTAATCTATGATAATTTAGTATTATCTATGATTTTCTGCTCTAATCCTCTGACTAGCTCCCTTAATACATCACTTTGGGTGCGCTCCTCTTGCTGGCAAAACCTTTTTAGTATTAAATGTTCTTTCTTAGAAACGTTGACATTTAGTCTAGTGCAGCTTAGCAAAAATAATCCACCAGTCACTTATGATCTTTAAAGCCCTTAAAATTCCAAACGAACGGCTTAGCAAAATGTTGATTAAAGTAATCAATAAAATTGAGAATTTTTTGGGATAGTTCTTCAGTTGAACGGACAGTAATTCTTTTGAGTAAACGCCTGACTAAGATCGAAAACCAACACTCAATTTGATTAAGCCACGATGTATGTTTGGGAATATAAACAAAGCGAATTCGATGAGATTCATCTGATAAAAAATCTGCTCTGCTGTCCATAGATTGCAAAATCCCCTCCTTTCCTTTTCTCCCCAAATCAATAGTAATTCCACAGCTTTCTGCTACTAATTTGACTAAGCTTTCCGATTTATGAGTGTTGAGTTTATCTACAATAAAAATCCATTCTGCTTTTTCATCAATCTTAATCGTTCTCTGGATATGTTCAGAAAAATCTTGTTCTGTTCTTGTCGGTCCAATAGAGGGACTAACAACTTTTCCTCTTGCCACATCCCAGTTCGCAATCAAGCTTAAAGTTCCGTGTCTTTCATATTCAAATTCGATTTTTTTTACTTGTTTAGGCTTGATTCTTTTGTTCGGAAATAATCTCTCAAGAGCTTGAATCCCTGTCATTTCATCTGTACTAATTAAATGAATTCCTTGTTCTAACAAAGTTTTAGCTTCTTGATGAAGTTCACAGATATATTTGACTTGCTTTTTAAATTTTAAGGGATCATCAATTTTGGCATTTAACCAGTAACGAACGAGATGTGGTTGTAATGTCGCTTCTTTTTAAAAAACGCCCCACACTACGGGGGGAAATCTTTTCGACAATTCCTCTTTTTATGGCTTCATCCGCCAACTCTGAAGGTGTCCAATGGCTCACTGGTCTGTCTGATTTTTCACATTCTTCACAAGCGATCGCTACAATCTGGACTACTTGTTCGACCGTAAAGGATTTTGTTGTTCCAGGTCTTGGGCGATCGCTTAAAATTCCTTTGATCAAGACCATTAATGCTTTCTCCGTTACCTGTTGTTCTTCGGCGGCACTCAGTTTTTCTCTCTCCTCAAACCATCGCGATCGCCACTGACGCACTTGTACTCGGTCTAATTCTAATCTTCGACTAATCGAACTATTGCTCTCTCCTGATGCTGCGGCTAAGATTAGCTTGGCTCGTATAACAAGGCGATAGGGGTTTGTTGTCCCTCTCACTATTTGTTGGAGTACTGTTTTCTGTAGGTTGGAGAGGTTAATTGGCAATGCTTTTATCATGGACATCAACTTCGAGATTCTTCCGTTAGTTTCATTGAAACACATTGTCGTGGCTAGTCACGAAAGTTTCTGTAAAAATCTGGTGGATTACTTTCGCCAAGCTGCACTAGCAGCACCAAATACCACATAACTCTCTCCGGCATCATAATTGCCATTGGGGTCGGCAGAGCTTGCCCCAATAAGAATGTCATCAAAGCCATCTCCATTAATATCCCCTGCTCCACTCACAGAAAAACCTGAACGTTTTATTCAGGGAAAATAGTGACTTGTCATCTCCAGATTCCTTTGAAGATAAACGTATTGCTCTTATTGAAAATATTCTGCGTCCCGATGCAATAAAAGTGATTGAATCTGAGGTTGATATTGTTATGGTTGATAGTATAGAAGCAGGACTTAAAGCGGTAGAAGACGGGGAAGTGGATGGATTTGCCTTTGATGGAACTATTTTGGAAGGAATGCGACAAACTTTAGATGAACCAGATGATTATAAAGTAGTTCCTGAACAAGCTTATTTTAGGCATGGAATTGCTTGTATGGTTCCCCAACACGATTCTACTTTTTTGGATTTAGTTAACTTAACCATTGGTAAAATGATGGATGGTTATATTAATGGTGATCCCCGTTATGTAGAAATAGTAAATCGTTATTTTGGAGAAGATTGAGTTGTTCCCATTGACTCCCAGAGGATTAAAGATTTCTTTGAAATGATTATTATTACCCGTGAACAAGTTCCCCCTCAACAGTAATGGATAATTGTCATTCCGAAGAACGAAGAATCTCTATAATTGATCACTCTCAGGAAACTTTCTCTCTCGAACTTCTTGGGAAAAATCATTAACCGCTCCAATAACTATTTCTCTTAAATTGAGATAAGATTTAGCGAAAGGCGGTTTTTTCTCCGAGAGTCCCAATAAATCTGCTGTTACCAAAACCTGCCCATCACAGTCGCCTCCGGCACCAATACCAATAGTAGGAATAGGTAACTTTGTAGTAATTATTCTCGCGAGGTTAGCTGGAATATGTTCTAAAACAACAGCAAAAGCCCCCGCTTCCGATAAAGCGATCGCTTCCGATAAAATACGTTCAGCCTCAGCCTCGGTGTTTCCCTGTTGACGATAACCCAAACGATGCACCGACTGAGGGGTTAACCCTACATGGCCCATCACTGGAATCCCAATATCACTCAAACGAGCAACAGTTTCTAGGGAGGCAGGGTGTCCACCTTCGAGTTTAACCCCTTGTACCCCTGTTTCTTTTAAAACCCTTCCGGCGGCATGAATAGCTTGACTGATGCTTTCTTGGTAACTTAGAAAAGGTAAATCACACACCACCAAAGCCCGTTTGACTCCCCGACGAACAGCGGCCGCGTGATATAACATCTCATCCAGAGTAACTGGTAGGGTGGTTTCATAGCCCAAAGCTACCATAGCCAAAGAATCACCCACCAAAATAATATCAACACCGGCTTTGTCCAATAATTGAGCAAAGGCGTAATCCCAAGCCGTTAAGGCTACAATTGGACGGCCTTGTTGTTTCCAAGAGATTAATTGTTGCGTCGTTAGTCCCATGATATTCCAAACCTGCCTTATATGTAGGGGCTTAATATATTAAGCCCCTAGAACCAATAATTATCAGCAATGGCTTATTATTTGACTCCTTCAAGAATGCGAGAATAATAAAAACGAGTGCTAGTCATGTCTTTACGTTGAATGGTAAAGCCATTGTTTTCTAATATCTCTATGATATCCTTCTCTTTGTGTTGATAAGCCCGAGTGGTTTTACTTGGACCAGGAAAAAACTCACCAATCTTTTTGAGAAGGGTTAAACAAAGGGTTTTTGGAGCAAAACTAAGGATTAAACGTTTTTCAGCCAAAGATGCTAGATGATTAATCATCTTAGCTGCATCCTCGGTGGGATAATGGATTAAGACATCTAGACAAATAACCGTATTATATTGTCCCGTTAAACTTTCTAAGTCTTGTACCGCAAACGTTACATTGCTGGCATCTTTAAGGTCTTTTTGCGCCCTTTCTTTGGCTTCTGTGACCATTTTTTCAGAAATATCACTGGCAAATATTTTAGCTCCTTCCTGGGCTAAAGGAAGGCTTAAACTGCCTACCCCACAACCAGCATCACAGAGAGAGAGACTATGGAGATTGCCGTCAGCTTTTAACCAGCCTACCACTGTATCAATGGTTTGTTGATGTCCGACGCGAATATCTTTTTGGACTTTATTGACTTCTCCATCACCATAAATTCTACGCCAACGGTCAAATCCTGTGGCATTAAAGTAATCCTTGACAATGGTTTTATCATCAGTGGCAGTATTCATGGATTCACGAAGGTTTTTTTAAGCACAACTTTCTATTTTACCTGAGTATGTCAACTACCTCGATTCGCTAACGCTGAAATCGAGGCTTGCATCTAGACTCCACCGCAACTCTAAGAACCTTTTGGTGATTTTCGGGACATCGAATCCCTCAATCACCAAGCTCTACCTCCCCACGCCGTACCTGAGCGTGGGGACTCTCGCTTAATTTGTTGAATTTCAACCCTATCATTAACGACGACGTATTATTCTTGAACCACCACCACCACCGTAATATTATCTGAACCGCCCCCATCCTTAGCTGCTTCGACTAAATTTTGAGCAATCTCATCACAAGATTCGCTGTGGTCAAAAATTTCTTGGATAGCGGGATCGGCAACCTCTTCCGTCAAACCATCGCTACACAGTAAAAGGCGATCGCCGGGTTCAATATCTAGTCTGCCAATTTCTGGTTTTTGAGTATCCTTACGACCTAAACACTGAAATAAAACGTGCCTTCCCGGGTGAGTTTTTGCCTGTTCGGGGTCAATATCTCCCATTTTTAAGGCCCGAGCTACCCAGGTATGGTCTTCGGTGATTTGTTCCAATTTCCCTTCACGAATACGATAGAGTCGAGAGTCTCCTACGTGAGCCCTTAAAGGCTGCTCTCCACGAAATAGTACCACAACCGCAGTGGTACCCATTTCTCCCCGTTCAGGGTGTTGCTGTTGGTCTTCTAGTATGCCCTCATTGGCTTTTAAAATTGCCTCTTCTAAAATATCATGGGAAGATGCTTCAGACTCCCAATACTGTTCTAAATGCGCTTTAATCTGTTGGGTTGCTATCAAACTAGCTTCCTGTCCTCCGGCGTGGCCACCCATCCCATCTGCCACCACGAAAAAACGTCCCTCAGGATCGATATGATAGTTATCTTGATTGACCGATCTCAACAGTCCTGTGTCAGTTAAACCGGTGAAGCGACGATTCATCATTGATCAATTTATTTAGTTAGTTAATTTAGCTGATACTCCCGCGCCGTTTTACGGCGAGTATACTTCAGGAAGGTGAAAACACGAACCAGTACACCACTACTGCTCCCTGGGCGATACCAATTGCCCCTACTCTCTCGCCCTAAAAAGGGTCTGAGCAGGCAACAAAAACTTATAATGCAGTTAAAAACTCCACTGTCTCGATTATACCACAGGAGTGAAATTCCACCCAATCCTAGATCACAGTTAGTTCTACACCAAAGCGGTAAGCTAAAACATTTTATCTAAACGATTAATTCGACGCAGAAGACGAACCAAGGCCCATGCTGGAACTAAGCCTAACATAACTGCTGCGATCGCAATTCTGATATAACCGTTGATAAATAAAAGGGTAGCACAAATAACTAAAGCACTGACAAACACACTATAATTTGTAGCCATTTGCATCATACCAAGACGACGTAATAAACGATCAGATTCCACGGAACGGACTCTTAAACGAATATCACCCCGATCTAACTTTTCTATAGTATCGTCAATGCGTCTGGGGAGACTAAGGGCTGTATTACTCACCTGAGTAGCTTGACGGGTAAGTTCGTCTATTATGCTATTGCCCGTGCTACCATCGAGATCCGCCACTAACTCTAAGGCGAAGGGTTGAGCCACTTCCATAAAATTAAAATCAGGATCTAAGCCTTTACCTACCCCTTCCAGGGTAGAAAACGCTCGCATTACGAAGGTAAATGTAGCAGGGAAGCGAAAAGGCTGATCATAAGCCAATTCATATAAATCATCGCTAATAGCAGCAATAGATTGTTCCTCAAACGGTTTGTCCATGAAGTTATCTAACATGAACTGTACCGAACGACGCACCGGCCCCATATCACTTGTAGCACTCAAAGCACCCAAAGCTATCAAGGAGGATACTACCCTATCGCCGTCTTTTTGAGCAATACCAAAGAGGGTATCCATCAATTTTTCCCTGACATTGGTGTTGATGCGCCCCATCATGCCAAAATCGTAGAAAATTAACGATCCGTCTGTATCTACCGCAATATTTCCAGGGTGAGGATCAGCGTGGAAAAAGCCGTCGTTGAGCAGTTGACACAAATAAGCTTTAGCCCCTAATCTCGCCAATAACTTACGATCTAACCCTGCTGCTTCTAATCCTTCATAATGACTAATTTTAATCCCTGGAAGGTACTCTAAAGTTAGCACACGGGGGGAAGTATACCGCCAGTACACCCTTGGCACTTTCACCCAATTTTCACCCCTAAAATTGCGCCGAAAGGCATCAGCGTTTTGCCCTTCATTGAGATAATCTGTTTCTTCCCAAAGAATCTTACAACATTCTTCGTAAATACCAATCCAGTCCCTTCCTTTACCCCATTTGGGATGATTTTGGAAATAATAAGCAATTTTCTTCAAAATAGCCAAATCAATAGTAAACAGTTGCTGGAGGCCAGGACGTTGGATCTTAACAACCACTTCTTCCCCAGAATGGAGCTTAGCTTTATGAACTTGACCTAAACTAGCTGCAGCGATGGGGACAGGATCAAAATTGCGAAAAAGCTTGGATAAGGGTTTTCCTAAGTCTTTTTCGATGGTTTTGCTCACTTGTTCGTAGGTAAAAGCCGGAACTTCATCTTGTAACTTAGAAAGTTCGTCAACATATTCAGCCGGGAATAAGTCCGCACGGGTTGAGAATAGTTGTCCGACTTTGATAAAGGTTGGACCCAAATTCAACAAATTTTCCCGTATCCAAACCGCTTGTATTTTGCGTCTTGCATCTAATTTTTCTTGGGTAAAGCCACCCTTATAACTCCATTTTTTGCCATTGCGCCAAAAACGGAAGAGCAAGGAAAGAACAAACCGCCAAATATCGATACGACGGCGAGCAATAGAATAGTTTTCACGGTTCCAACGGTATTTTTCAGCCGTTTCTAGCTTGGTAAGCTTTCTGGAGGCAGAAGCCCCCTGCTTTTTAACTAGGGATGATTTGGTGTTTGATGACAGGGCAGACACTCGGTTTCTTTGGGTTTTACTAATTTGGGCTTATATAATAAATTTAAAAGTTAAGCGAAGAATTATGCGTTTTGGTCGCGATAATTTTTCAATTCCGCTTTCATGCGGGCGATTTCGGCTCTTAAATCGTCGATAGTTTCTTGGAGATCCGTAGGTGAGCCGTTATCAGTGGTGCTGGTAGTAGTGGTGCTAGTGTTGCCTTGGGTAACATCCCGTTCGGCGCGCGTTTGCACTTCTTCAATAAACTGACGGAGATTTTCCCGTTGTTCGGCATCAAATTTCCCTAAATCGCTCACGGCGTTGGTCAGGGACTCTTCTACTTTCTCACCGACAACTTCGGCAAAGGCTCGCCCTAAAAAGAAGGCATGGAGAACAGGGTTACTCATCTAATTAACATTATTAACGCTTTTGCAGATGATTATATCTTGCTTCTTGAAAAAATGTCTTCTAGACCCCTGAATATTGTATCTTATTTGCCAAAAATTAATTCTTTTTTTATGTTGTCTGTCCGTTAATATGTGCTATTATGAGGACTGCAATACGCGAAGGAGCGGATGTGGTGGAATCGGTAGACACGCACGCTTGAGGGGCGTGTGGCTCACGCCATGCGAGTTCAAGTCTCGCCATCCGCATTTATTTTTTTTACTCATAGACTTTCCCAAGTTAAACAAATATTTTGTTGCGAATAGTGTTGTTTAATCATAGTTAACTTGGATTTATTGTTATGGTCAACTCCAAATAAATGAATCCTTTTCTTAAATATCTATACCATCTAGAGAAACTTTCCAGAATATTGAGAATAGACTCTACGCCCCATCCCAATGCTTGAAAAATTAAATACACTAAAGCAGCAACGCCTAAAGCTTGTACAAACTGATTTTTGAATAAATTTTGCATGGACTTTCTATTTCTTGTCTTTTATCCTAATTTTCCCAAGAAACTAACATTAGGGAAAAAATACCAAATTTCTGAAGAAAATCGAGTTAATTCATAACTCGATTTTCTTATTGTATTTAGGCAAGTCCCACTAATTTTTCACTCAGGTTCCACATCTTTTCTGCTTTTGCTTCATCTTGAGCTTGGGGTGAAACATTCTGCACAAAAGCGGCTTGACGATCTTTTTTCTGACGGTTTCCCCAACTCCAATAAGATCCAGACTCGCCATATTCAGGTTTGGTGACCACATCGGCCACCCGTTCACCAGCTAACTCTTGGGAAACATAACCCCCTGTAACATTCTTCTGGAACCAAGGGAAGATTTTTTGAAAGAGGGGATAATGGTTACGGAATAAGGGTGTATCCGCCACACATCCTGGATAAAGAGAGGTGAAAACAATCCCGGTACTTTCGTGATAGCGTCGATCAAGTTCCCTCATGGTGAGAACATTACAAACTTTACTATCTTTATAAGCTTTTACTGGTTCAAAGTTCTTGCCATCGACCATAGAGATAGGTTCTTTAAAGCCATCAGCAAACCCTTCTAAGTTGCCTAAGTCGGGACGGGGTGGAATTTTACCCCCTAATTCATCGGGGTTATGGGTAACAGTCCCCAAAATGACCATCCGTTTTTCCGGGGCAGAGGAGTGTGATAGATCCTCTAACATTAAATTACAGAGGAGAAAATGACCTAAATGATTGGTGGTCATACTTAATTCATAGCCTTCAGGACTGCGTAGGGGTTCTTTGAGTAGAGGCATATAAATAGCTGCGTTGCACACCAAAGCATCAAGAGTCTTGCCAGTAGCCCGAAAATCTTGAGCAAACTGTCTGACACTGTCTAAATTACCTAAGTCAATGTGCATCACAGTATAAGCATCCAAAGCTATTCCTAAAGACTGGGCTGCTTGGTGGGCTTTCGGTTGATTTCGACAAGCCATAACCACATACCAACCTCTATCAGCCAGGGCTTTAGCAGCGTATAACCCTACCCCTGATGAGGCTCCTGTAATCACTACTGTTGATTGACGATTTTCTACCATTATAGATTGCGGCTCCCAAAAAATTTTATGTGATTCAGTGACCAGTTATCAGTCAAGCTTATTGGTCACTGCTCACTGCTCACTGCTCACCGCTCACTGGTCACTGTTCACTACCTCTATGGTAACAACGATGGTGCTATTACCGTAATCACTCAGAAACTGTGATCCACGACAAAGTTTCAAAATAGATTGAATCACAGACTTATCTTACACTTTCTTGTTACAATGCTTAACAGTTAGAAAACATTGAGTTTCTTTCCAGAAGTTAAACAGGATTAAGTCTAAATTTAACAAGTTCTAGATATTTTCATCTAGACGACTTTATCAAAATTTTTACTTTTCTGTGTAAACCGTATTCTGAGCTAATACTTAGGTTCCCGTACGTACATAAGAAAAAACTTTTTCTTAAGAATTCACGCATTTGTTCGGTAGTCTTTCACCAAAGAAACCGACTATTATAAAAACAACAAGAAAACAACAGGAGCCAATCAAAATGAAATTTAACAACACCTTCGCTGCTATCTTAACCGTCGCTTTAACTGCTGGTATTAATGTTTCTGCATTCGCTGCACCAGTTAACGTTGAAACTATTAAAGAAAATAGAACTGAAACAACTGAAAATAATAAATCTGATAAAAATACTAAGCCCTCTCAAGAAGGTTCTCAAGGAAGTAAATGCTTTCCCTGGTGCTGAGGCGGGTAGTGGGTAGTGTAATTTAAGTAGTGAAAATTAATTATCTATAAGAATTAAGTTGACATTATACGCTTAAGTTAAAACTCTGATTATAATTGGGTCAAGGAAGTTTTTTGTATGACTCATCCCGATGAAAGCCCCTGATATAATTAAATCGTTTTATCCTTGCATTGTTGGTGTCGGTATTATTATTAACCAAACCCTGACCATACCCAGTGCATTAGCTCAAATTACTACAGATCATACAGTTGGAACCGAAGTCGAACATATAACCAAGGACGGGATATTGACGATTACAGGGGGTGAACAAAGGGGAAAAAATCTTTTTCACAGTTTTGAGCAATTTTCTGTTCCCAACGGCACTACCGTTAATTTTCAGAATTCCCTAACTATCAATAATATTATTAATCGTGTTACTGGATCTTCATTGTCTAACATTGAAGGAACGATCACAGTAAATGGTACAGCCAATTTTATTTTAATTAATCCTAATGGCATTAGTTTCGGTCCTAATGCTCAAATAAATATTAAGGGGTCATTCCTGGCAACCACTGCTGAGAGTATGATCTTTGCTGATGGAGTGCAGTTTAGCGCAACCAATTTACAACCTAACCCCCTATTAACTATGAGTAGTCCTGTGGGGTTGCAATTTGGCTCAAATCCAGGGGCAATTGTGAACCGGGCAAATAACCTTAACTTAAACCCTGGTAACACCTTTGCTTTAGTGGGTGGGGATATTGATTTTCCAGGAGGTAATCTCACGGTTGTTCAAGGAAGGGTGTGCGATTCGATGAGTCAGAAAACTGATACCCAGTCCTAGACAAAGGTACAGCGTGTGACTCGCTCAGATACCCTAGAAGGGGTTCTGAGTAACTGTCCGAATGATGTGGGTGCAAGTCCCACCGCCGAAGGTTACGGCTGACTCAAGACCTACCCACAGTGACCAAACTCGGAATTTTGGAGGCTGAAGCTGGGAATAGGATGCAATCAGACACCGACTGCTGGTGACACTGGCGTTACAGGAGTCCCCATGATGAAACAGAACCTAGAAAAGTGACTTACTTGAGGGCAGGAAAGCAGAAAGAATAGCACCCCCTGACCCCATCGGAGCAATGTAACCCGTCAGCACTTACCCTTATGACTGACATAACCTTGGGTTTCCGATAGTCAAAGTGGTTCCATCTAAAGGGACAATCAATCATCGGACGGAACGAATAAAAACGAATCTAGAGTCTCAGGAGATAGTCGAACCCTGAGTAGGCAAGACGAGATGCGGAACTCTCTAGATTCGGGTAGGACGAAGCGTAATTGCTTCGAGGCAAAAAGAAAACGATTAACAGAGGTGAACATGGTTAGACACAAAATCAAAGATTTTAGTGAACTCTGGAAAAGCCTTCCGTGGAAGAAATTTCGCAGAAATCTTTTTCGTCTCCAAAGAAGATTGTTTAAAGCCATTCAAGCAGAAGACACTAGACGAGCTAGGAATCTTCAGAAACTTATCTTGAAATCCAAGGCAGCTAGACTACTCGCTGTCCGACAAGTATCACAGCTAAATACTGGTAAGAAGACCGCAGGAATTGATGGGGTAAAATCCCTCAACCTCAAACAACGGTTCGACTTAGCAGAAAGGTTACTCAAAGCACATGACTGGAAACACTCAAAGCTGAGAGAAATACCCATCCCCAAAAAGGACGGAACAACCAGAATGCTAAAGGTTCCAACTATGGCTGACAGAGCGTGGCAATGCCTCGTTAAATACGCCCTAGAACCAGCCCATGAAGCACTATTTCACGCCAGAAGCTACGGGTTCAGACCTGGACGCTCAACGCACGACGCTCAAAAGATTCTACAAATCAATCTAAACTCCCACGCAAAAGGAGTAAATAAGAGGATACTTGAGCTAGATATAGAAAAGTGCTTCGACAGGATAAACCACACCTCTATTATGGAAAGGATAATTGCCCCACAAACAATAAAAACAGGTATATGGAGATGCCTGAAAGCAGGGGTTAACCCTCACTTTCCAGAACAAGGAACCCCCCAAGGGGGGGTGGTAAGTCCACTATTAGCTAACGTCGCATTGGACGGTATAGAAGACATCCACAGCAGCATCCGTTATGCGGATGACATGGTTGTTATTCTAAAGCCTAAAGACGATGCAGACAAGATACTCAAAGACATTCAAGAATTCCTGGCGGACAGAGGGCTAAAGGTGAGTGAAAAGAAAACCAAGTTAGTCAAATCGACAGATGGATTTGACTTTCTAGGATGGCACTTCAAAGTACATTCCAACGGAAAGTTCAGATGCGTCCCATCAGAGGACAATTACAAAGCATTCCGTAAGAAAGTTAAAAACATCGTCAACTGCTCGAATTATGGGGCTAGGGTTAAAGCTAAGAAATTAGCCCCCCTAGTAAGAGGATGGCGAAATTATCACAGGTATTGTAAATTGGACGGCTCTCGCTTCTCCTTATGGGGAACATCACATAAAGCCTTCAAAGTCTTCAACAAAGAAAAGAAACTGAACCGACACACGGCAACAGAACTTATCAAGAAGGCTTTTCCAACAGTACCTTATAGTGAAAACCGTCATGTCAACGTCAAAGGAAATAAATCACCCTACGACGGAGACACCGTTTACTGGAGTAAGCGTAAAAACAAGCTCTATGACGGAATAACCTCTAAATGTCTGAAAAGACAAGACCATTCATGTGGACATTGTGGATTAAAGTTTATGGACGATGAGAGGGTTCACCTACATCACATAGACGGAAACCACGATAATTGGAAACCCAAAAACTTAATGGCAGTCCACCATAGCTGTCACCAATATATCCACATGGGCAAGACTGGAAAAGTCTAATTTGTCGGGAGCCGGATGCGTAGAAATACGCACGTCCGGATCTAAACGAGAGGGGCGGAGCATAATAGCTCCCCTCGACTCAACCTGAACTTGGAAGTGTCGGCAGCAATAGTCAAGTTCAATTGGGATTGACTACTATAGGATTTGAGATAAATTATGATGGTGTTGAAAACTTTAAAAATATTTCTTTATCTCAAGGCGCATTAATTGAAGCAAATAATTCCAACGTTCAGTTACAAGGAAGACAAATCAAGTTAAATCAAGGACAGATTTTTAGTGAAACGGATAGTTCAGAACCAGCCGGAGATATTAATATTAATGCCTCAGAATCCTTTGAAATTCTTGGTGGGACAAGGGAAGAATTATCAAATGGAAGAATAGAGGCTCGAACAACTCGGAATGCAAGTGGAGATGGGGGGAATATACAGATTCAAACCGAAAAGTTTATTAGCCGAGATGGGGGAGTTCTTTCATCTGTTAGCCTTGGACAAGGTCAGGGTGGTCAATTAGAGATAAACGCATCAGAATCTATTGAACTGATTGGAACGGGTTTTTCTACTCCTAGTCTCCTAACAACTTCCACCGGTGGTACAGGAAATGGTGGACAAATTAACCTTAATACTGATCGATTGATTCTACAGGATGGTGGACAGATACTAGCAGTAACCGCTGTAGATACTGGCAAAGGTGGAACAATTACAATTAATGCTTTTGAATCGATACAGGTCATTGGTAGTGGGTTTGTCCCCAATCAAGCGGTCACAGCTCCAAGTAGAATTTCAACTGAATCAGGCTTTACGGATCTCAATTTACAAGGATTTTCTCCAGGGGGTAATTTAACCATTAACACAAATCAACTAATAGTTACTGACGATGGCATTATTTCAGCAGGAAGTTTAGGTCAAGGTGATGCAGGAAACGTCGATATTACCGCTAATTATATCTTTTTAGATAATCAAGGAGTTATAACTGCATCATCTGAAGGAACCGGAAATGCAGGAAATTTAACCATTCATACGGATCGATTAACGCTGAATGACCGCTCAGAAGTAGCTGTTAGAAGCATTGGAACGGGTCAAGGGGGTAATTTAACACTGAATGCAGGAGCTATTTTGTTGGATGGAAAAAGTCAACTAACTGCTACCAGTGAAGCGTTAGATCCAGAAACCGCCTTAGAATTGGGTTTTGAGCCAGAAGTTTTAGAATCAAATAATGCTTTAGCCAATGCAGGGAGTTTAACCATTACCACCGATAATCTAACCGTTAATAACGATTCAGAAGTTACGGTTAGTAGTTTTGGGTTAGGTAATGCCGGGGATATTAATATACAAGCTAGAGATATCTTTTTGGATCATGGTAGTCGTTTATCAGCCGAAACTGCTTCAGGAGAAGGGGGAAATATTAGCCTCGATGTGGAGCAATTTTTAAGCTTACGTCGTGCAAGTAGCATTTCTACCACCGCAGGAACCACAGGAGGATCAGGAAACGGAGGAAACATTGATATTAATGCCCTGTTTATTCTTACCGTTCCCACAGAAAACAGCGATATTATTGCCAATGCGTTTCTAGGCCAGGGGGGAAATATCAGCATTGATACTGCTGGGGTTTTTGGCATCGAAGAACGGGAAAAATTGACCCCTTTAAGTGATATAACTGCTAGTTCTCAGTTTGGACAAGTAGGCAATATTGGGATTAACCGTCCTGATGTTGACCCCCAAAGAAGCTTAGTTAAACTGCCTGATGAAGTGGTAGACGCAAGTAACGTTATTGTTGATGCTTGTCGTCCGGGGGAAGCTTTAAGCAGAGGAGAATTTACTATTAGGGGACGAGGTGGTTTACCTTCTAACCCCAATGAAGGGGTAGATAACCCCACAGGATTAACGGAATTAGGTTATCCTAATACTGATTCATTAAATACTCAGCCTTCAGATAGAGATCGTTCTTCTCCCAATTTTGAAGGCAACTGCAATCAAAGCGAGACAGACACACCAACTATTGTGGAAGCACAAGGATGGATAATTAATGCTGATGGTAATGTAGTGCTAACGGCAAAAGCCCCCACTGTAACTCCTCACAGTCCTGGTTTAAGCCCTGCTAACTGTTATGATTTGTCAAACCGTAACTCATCTCCCTAACCTATTTTATTGGCTTGTTTGTTGTTTCTGCTTAAGTGGGGTCTTTTCTGCTCAGTTAATGGCGCAGTCTTTTGATAACAGTCCTATTCCTCCCACTTCTCCCCCCGAGTTACCTCAACCTGTTCCTTTACCAGAAACCCCTTTAACTCCTCCTAATGTTAACCCTCCTCCGGCAGAGGAGGTATCACCGAATATTCCAGGAACTATTACCGTTAAACAGTTTCGTTTTGAGGGAAATACCGCTTTTGGTGCAGAAGAATTAAATAAGGTTGTCCAAGAATTTGTTGATCGCAGTTTGAGTTTTGCGGAGTTATTAGAAGCGAGATCGGCTATTACTCAGTATTATGTTGAGCAGGGGTATATAACTTCTGGGGCTTATATTCCTCCTCAAACCATCGAAAATGATACAGTTACTATTAAGATTATTGAGGGTCAATTAGAGGATATTCAGGTTACAGTTGAAGGTAAACTTAATCCTAATTAGGGTTTGCTGAAAAAGTTTCTCCAAAATTTATGCCACTTTTGACCAAGAATTTTCTGACAAATCAATAATTTTTAGTACATAAAAATTGTTTAAAGTATAATCAAAATTAATGAAAGGCGGTTTGATGAGTTCCCCTGTTCTATTATTAGTAAATAAGGACAAAAAAAGCGACAAAAACTGCCTCAGAAGTTTAGAAAGATTGACAACTAAAAATGTAATAGCAATAGATGTAATGGAGGTTTCAGGGAGTTTTGTCATCACGAGATTTAGGCTAAATCTTCGTTTAGCTTGTCCAAACTTTCCCTCAATAGCATTACGGAAGCATTCATCGGAGTGGGCTTGTTTCTTTTCTTCTTCACTGACATTTTTCGGAGGTCTTCCTAACTTCGGACCACTGATTCTTATCCCTCTTTCCTTACACCAATTTCTGTTTTCCCTAGTTCGATAAATTTTATCTACATGGACGGATTCGGGATAATAGCCAAACGTTTCTTTATACTTTTCTACTTGTTCTTTTAAATGACAAGATTCATTGAAGTTTTCCCAACTTATTTTGTCTAGAAACACATAGTTATCTACACAGCTTACTGAGAGTTTAGCTCCAAACTCTATTGGTTTTCCTGCTTTTCCCCTCACTATTGGACGAATATGCGGTTGAGTTAAACTTACAATTCTTTGAGGAACACTCTGGGTCTTATTCTCCCACATTGACTGTTGTTGTTCATAAACTTTTTTGATAGTCTCTAGACAATTTTTCTGTCTTTTACTCAGATTTTCCAGGGAAGCCCCAGCTTGAATTAAGTCTTCTATATTTCCTAAATTTTTCTTAAGGTATTTTAACTGTTTCCCGATAGCTTTTCTTCTTTCTTGATAAGATACTTTTCGTTTTTTAGCTACTTTTAAGTATTCCTTTCTAGCAATTTTTCTAGAAGTTCTCGGCTTTTTTCTCAATTTTACTCTTAATGGTTTATAAAGATTATCTATTATTCTTTCTGTCTCAATTCTGGCTTGATTTAATATGCCTAAATCCGTTGGGTATTTGATGTCTGCTGGCGCACAAGTCGCATCTAAAATTAGTTTACCTTTATTTTTTATTTTTTCTCCTTTTTCTTGGAGACAATCCTTTTTTTTTACTTCTTTATCACTCTTGTCTATTTCTCTTTTTACTATTTTTTTATTGATTTTGTTTATCAATTCTCCATCAATTCTTTTCCTAAAATGAACTAGCATTGAAGATTCCAGTGGTGACTCTTGTTGATAACAATTTAAACCTATAAAGTATTGTAGATAGGGATTTTCTCTAATCTGTTCTATAGTTTCTCTATCACTTGTTCCTAATTTTTCCTTAATAATTAATGTCCCTAATGCCATTCTAAATAGTTTGGCTGGCGCACCTTTTTATGCTGAAAAAAGTTTAGCATATTCTTCCTCAAAATCATCCCAAGGTATCAACTCTGCCATGATTACCCAACGATTATTGGGGGACAATTTGCCCTCGAAAGGTAATTCAAATTTTTCTGGGGGCGGTAAAGGTTGCTCCTCTTTTCGATACATTTGTTCTTGACCAACAACTGGGAGGTGTTTCTACCAATTATAGCGGTTTGTAGCCGACAAAGCTGATCTTTTTTGCGATCGCGAATATGGGTGTAACCTTTTAAAGAATAGGGTTTTGCTTTTATTCAGCAAACCCTACTTACTTTGCTGATAATTTTCTTTTACAAAGGAGACCCAGTGGTCAAGTTGTAATTGGGACTTGTGATGATGCTGGCCGTTGTTCTCCTGTGGATGTTGAAGATTGTCCACTTTAAAACAAAACCCTCGTAAAGTGGGCATTGCCCACCCTACAGTAATGTTAGGATAAATGTCGAACTAAAGCATCTCCCACTATTTTCGCCTCCTCATCTGTCATCCCTGAAGTCAACGGGGGACAAATATGACGGGGACACCAATACTCTGCTTTGGGGAAACTTTCACCTTTACAAACTCCTTCAAAAACAGGTTGCAGGTGACAAGGTATCTCATAAACCGTTCCCCCTAAAAAAATATCCTCTTCTGCTAATGCTGTTTTTACCTCTTTAGGAGTTTTTCCTTCTGGGAGTAATATCATTAATTTATATTGGGCAGCCTGATCCATGTGATCCGTGGAAACAAACTTGATCCCTGCTTCTCGTAAAGGCGCAGTAATTAACTCATAACAGCTTTGTCGTCGTGCTATCATCTGGGATAACTTAGCCAGTTGAATGCGTCCTAAAACCGCATGAACTTCGCTGATACGGGTACTATTACCAAAGTCCGTATGTAACCCCCCGAAGTCCATTCCTCGCTTCCCTTGGTTTCTCAGCGATCGCGCGATATAGTCTTCTTCATCGTCGTTTAAAGTAATCATTCCCCCCTCAAAAGTAGTCATAATTTTAGTAGGGAAAAAGGAAAACGCTGCACCATCTCCTAAGTTTCCAGCTTGAACCCCATTAATTTGACTTCCGTGGGCGTGTGCCGTATCTTCTAGGACAAATAAGCCATTATCGTGACAATATTTCACAACTTCGGGAAACTCAGGGGAAATAACCCCCCCAATATGTACCCACAACACCCCGGAAATGGCCGGAGTTGACCCTTTTTCTACCGCATCTTTTACCATCTGTAGAGACGGTGCAAAAGTATTCTCATCCATGTCTAGATACTGCACCTCTCCCCCCACTCTCAACACAGCAGCAACCGTGGCAAAATTGGTATTAGTGGGGACTAAAACCGTTGTCCCTTCTGCTTTTTTCAGACGTAAAATAATTTCTAAACCAGAAGAACCTGTATTGACTGCGATCGCGTGTTTTGTCCCAACGTACTCAGCAAACGCTTTTTCAAATTCCGTTGTGTTTTCCCCTAAAATGAGCCTACCAGACTTAAGTATTTTTTTGGACTCTTCGGCGAAAAAATCGATTTCTGCTTCTGTAACGTCGAAATAGAATGGTTTAATGGGACTTTTAGTCATGGTGTCTAGAGAAATTTGGTTTTAGGTGGGTTTCTATAACAATCGGTATCTTGAGGGTCTCATGAATTATTCAGTGATTGCTACCGATATCACAGTGTAGAGGAAACCATTGAAAATTGCCACTCACTGATGATATCAATGATTAGAAAAACCCCTCCTGGAGATAAGAGATAATGACTTTGACAATAAGACAGAGCTATCTCAGTGGTTCATCAAAAGGGGTACATAGGGATTTTTAGTGACAAGAGCATTTCCCACAATGAGTAGGAAACCTCCTGTCAAAATAGAAGTAAAACTAGGGTTGAGAGTTCCGTTCTTTTTTGCAATAATTAGAAATGTCCAGTAAATGAACTCTAATTTACCTGATTTTTTCTACCTCAAAGCTGTTAATACTATTAGCTAATATTAGGTAACAATGGTAAACGAATTAAGAGCAAGCACTACATAATGAAAAATTTAATTGTTGCTACCGGTAATCCTGGTAAACTGCAAGAAATGCAAGAATATTTAATAGGATTAAACTGGAAATTAAAACTCAAACCCCCTGAAATTGAAATCGAAGAAACTGGTCAAACTTTTCGAGAAAATGCTATTCTCAAAGCATCCCAAGTGGCTAAAGGACTAGGAGAATGGGCGATCGCCGATGATTCTGGTTTAGCTGTCGCTGCTCTCAATGGCGCACCCGGCCTCTATTCTGCTCGATATGGTGCTACGGATGAAGAAAGAATTAACAGACTTTTAAGAGAATTAGGGGAGAATGAGAATAGAAAAGCTGAGTTTATTTGTGCTATTGCTATAGCTAGTCCCGATGGTTCTATTGCCCTAGAAACTCAAGGTATTTGTCCAGGAGAAATCCTAAAAACTCCTCAAGGAAGTCAGGGTTTTGGTTATGATCCCATTTTCTATGTTCCTCAACATCAACAAACTTTTGCCCAAATGACACCAAAACTGAAACGAGATATCTCCCATAGAGGTAAAGCTTTTGCTCTTCTTTTACCACATTTTAAAAAAATATACCCTTAATTTGATTTTGCTGAAAAAAATCTTACTTTTTTGGATAATTAGTATGCTTTACTAGAGGTGGCTAGGGAGCATCCCAAAGTTGCAAATTCTCCTTTATTGATAATAGTTGATCTGATGAATTTCCCCCCGTCTCCCCGTCTCCCCGTCTCCCCGTCTCCCCGTCTCCCCATCTCCCGTCTCCCCGTCTCCCCATCTCCCCGTCTCCCCGTCTCCCCATCTCCCCGTCTCCCCGTCTCCCCGTCTCCCCGTCTCCCCGTCTCCCCGTCTCCCCATCTCCCCATCTCCCCATCTCCCCGTCAAACTCCATTCATCTCGTTTTTTGCAAAAATGGGATGCTCCCGGTAGCTATGGACTTAATGACTACAACTTTTTCTAACCTATGACTGACTTTCACCAAGAAAAATTATTATTTAACCCTGTCTCTTCTGACAATAATGCTATTCCTTTAATCTTTGCCTTTCCTAATGATTATAATGTGGGAATTACAAGCTTAGGTTATCAACTTATTTGGGCAACCTTTGCTACTCGGTCTGATGTTAATGTTAGTCGCTTATTTACGGATATTCAAGAGTCGTTACCACAAAATCCTGAATTACTAGGGTTCTCCTTTTCTTGGGAATTAGACTATGTTAATATCCTGAATATTTTAGAATCTTTAAGCATTCCTTTGCAAGCAAATAAACGCAATGACCATCATCCTCTAGTTTTTGGGGGAGGTCCTGTTTTAACAGCTAACCCTGAACCTTTTGCAGATTTTTTCGATATCATTTTATTGGGAGATGGAGAAAATTTAATCAGTGATTTTATTAATGCTTATAAAACTGTTAGACACGAAAACAGAGAAACAAAATTAAGATATTTATCCACCATTCCAGGAATTTATGTTCCTAGTTTATACGAGGTTTATTATGATAGTCCTGATGGTGAAATAAAATCAATTAAACTCATTAATAATAATATTCCTGCCATTGTTGAAAAACAAACATATAAAGGTAATATCTTATCAGCTTCTACCGTAGTAACAGAAAAAGCAGCTTGGGAAAACATTTATATGGTAGAAGTTGTCAGAAGTTGTCCAGAAATGTGCCGTTTTTGTTTAGCAAGTTATTTAACTTTACCATTTCGTACTGCTAGTTTAGAATCATCTTTAATACCAGCGATTGAAAAAGGTTTACAAGTAACTAATAGAATCGGTTTACTAGGTGCATCTGTTACCCAGCATCCCGAATTTAATGAGTTATTAGACTATCTTTATCAACCAAAATATGAAGATGTTAGAGTTAGTATTGCTTCCGTTAGAACCAATACTTTGAGCGAAAAACTAGCAAAAATATTAAGCGATCGTCAAACAAAATCTGTTACTATTGCCGTTGAAAGTGGTTCAGAAAAAATTAGAAAAATTGTCAACAAAAAATTAGAAAATGAAGAAATTATCCAAGCAGCAATAAATGCTAAAAATGGAGGATTAAAAAATATAAAACTCTATGGAATGGTGGGCATACCAGAAGAAAGGGAAGAAGATATTGAAGAAACTATTATGATGTTAGAAACGATTAAAAAATCAGTACCAGGATTAAGATTAACCTTTGGTTGTAGCACTTTTGTTCCTAAATCTCACACTCCATTTCAATGGTTTGGAGTGAATAAAATCGCAAAAAAAAGACTTAAATATTTAGAGAAACAACTTGGCAAAAAAGGTATAGAGTTTCGTCCCGAAAGTTATAATTGGTCTGTAATTCAAGCATTAATTTCAAGAGGCGATCGCCGTCTCAGTAAATTATTACAACTAACTCGATCCTACGGCGACTCATTAGGCAGTTATAAAAGGGCTTTCAAGGAATTAAAAGGAAAATTACCCCCTTTAGATTATTATGTTCATGATAACTGGAAAACTGAACAAATATTACCCTGGAGTCATCTGAAAGGCCCTTTACCTGAAGCAACTTTAATCAAACATTTAGATACAGCAATGTCCGTGTCTGATCCCAATTTTAAAAAGTCTAGTGCCGCTACGCGGAAGTCAAAAGGCAAAAGGCAAAAGGCAAAAGGATTGATTAGCAAGGATTTCAGGATTTTGTAACTGGCGGGTTATTTCCGCCGCGCTGCACTAGTTTGACGGCCGTTAACCCCTAATAGACAATTCTGTAACAAATATTAACGTCTAATTAAAGTTTATGGGTTTACAATCAAGTCATAAGTTGATGACATTTCAGGTGTTTTTTAGGTATCAATTTAGGGTAGGTTAATCCTATCCTACTGATTAAAATCTATCAATAAAAAAGTAAAAAATATCTTAAAAATAATAATTTTATAGATCCGAAAAGCTAATGATGATAATATAAAAAGATGTGTGTCAGCATAATCTAATTTAACTTAGCAAATTGAAGTCAATATGTTCTTTTTATTGGAAGTCGGTACAGAAGAATTACCAGCAGATTTTATTGATGAAGCGATCGCTCAATGGCAACAGATCATTCCTAAGAGTTTAGAAGAGAACTTTTTAACCCCAGATAACTTAGAAGTTTACGGTACTCCTAGACGACTGGCCATATTAATTTCTGGACTTCCAGAGCAACAAAAAGATCGAGATGAAGTTATAAAAGGGCCCCCTGTAAAAGCAGCCTTTAAAGACGGAAAACCCACCAAAGCAGCAGAAGGGTTTGCCCGTAAACAGGAAGTAACTCTCGATGATCTAGAAATTCGTCCCACGGACAAAGGCGACTTTGTTTTTATCGAAAAAAAGATCAAAGGAAGACAAACTAAAGAAATTTTACAAGAATCGATTCCCAATTGGATTAACAGCTTAGAAGGGAGACGATTCATGCGTTGGGGCAATGGAGAATTGAGATTTTCTCGACCCATTCGTTGGTTAGTAGCCTTGTGTGATCAAGAAATCTTACCCCTAGAAATTGTTAATGGAGATAGCACTATAACCAGCGATCGCCTATCACGGGGACATCGAATTTTACACCCAGATACTGTTAGTATTGCTCAAGCAGCCGAATATAGAGAAACCTTTCGAGCAGTCTATGTAGAAGTTGACCCCAAACAGCGTCAGCAAATTATTGAAAAAGACATAGAAACTATCTCCCAACAATTAACAGGAACAGCCGATATTCCCGAAGATTTATTAACAGAAGTCATCAACCTAGTAGAATATCCCACCGCTGTAGCAGGAAAGTTTGACCCAGAGTTTTTGAACCTTCCCACGGAAGTTATTATTACCGTAATGGTCAAACATCAGCGATATTTTGCTGTGAAAAAATCGGCTCAGGAACTACTGCCCAATTTTATCACCATTGCCAACGGCGATCCCAACAAAAAAGACATCATTGCTCAAGGTAATGAAAGGGTAATAAGAGCTAGATTAGCAGATGCACAATTCTTCTATACCTCCGACTGTGACGAACCCTTAGATAGTTATTTACCCCAACTAGAAAACGTCACTTTCCAGAAAGAATTAGGAACCATGCGCTACAAGGTCGATCGCATCATGGACATGGCGCAACAAATTTCTGAACAATTGGAAGTTAGGGAACAAGAACAAGAAGAAATTGAAAGTACAGCCCTTTTATGTAAAGCTGATTTAGTTACCCAAATGGTCTATGAATTCCCCGAATTACAAGGAATAATGGGACAAAAATACGCCTTAGCCAGTGGAGAATCAGAAGAAGTTGCCCAAGGGATTTTTGAGCATTATTTACCCCGTGGAGCTAAGGATATCATGCCGAAAAGCTTAACTGGTCAAGTGGTGGGTATTGCCGATCGCTTGGATACATTAATCAGTATTTTTGGTTTAGGAATGATACCCACCGGATCAGGTGATCCCTTTGCCCTAAGACGGGCTGCCAATGCTATTATCACCGTTACTTGGGAGGCTGAGTTACCCATTAATTTAGCCCAATTACTATTACAAGGGTGTCAAGCATTTATGGCAGATCATGGCGACAAAGAGTCTCCCCTAGAAGCGTTACAAACTTTCTTTATCCAAAGAATACAAAACATATTACAAGACGATTTCAACATTGATTATGACTTAGTTAATGCCGTTTTAGGTGAAGCGGATGCTGAATATATGGAGAGGGCATTACAAAACCTTTTAGATGTCAAAGATCGCTCAGAATTTTTACAAGAAATTCGTAGCAATGGAATGTTAGATAGAATCTATGAAACAATCAACCGTTCAACCCGTTTAGCAGCGAAAGGAGACTTAGAATATACAGAGTTAGATCCCAGTAAAGTGGTGCGTACTGAGTTATTTGAGAAGTCCTCTGAACAAGAACTGTTTAACGGTTTAATGGCTTTAGTATCTAAGACAACACAAGCACAAGATGAGGGAGACTACCAGTTATTAATAGAGGGCTTGCTAGATATCATTCCCAAGGTTAGCAACTTTTTCGACGGAGAGGATAGCGTTTTAGTAATGGACGACAATCAAAATATAAAACAAAATCGTCTCAATTTATTAGGAGTTCTTCGTAATCACGGGCGAGTTTTAGCGAATTTTGGGGCAATTGTTAAAAATTAGTCTAACCTTTCACTTTACCGTAAGCAAGAGCCGGTTTTTTAAAGTATTTCCAAGGGTCGAGTTCTAAAACTTCGATAACTGAAATTTGCCATTCTTCTTGAAGATTAGATTTAAGTTGAACAGGCTTTTTAACGTCTCGCTTAAACACAGGAATTACCTCCTTGAACTACCCTGAATGAACTCACATTACTAAAATAGGCTTTAAATACTAATCTTACAGTGATACTGTTTTTGTTCCATTTGTAATTTTCGTCACCATCAATCATGATCAGGATCACTAAGGAAAAAACCTAGCATTTTCTAAAAACTTTTTTAGTCATGAAGGGACTATTTTAGATTTTATCCATCACTATAATGAGAAAATGCTATGAACTTAGATTAATTTTTACTACTTAAATTACACTACCATAACTGCCTTTTTACTTAAAAAAGTGTATCCAATAACACAAATATTGGTCAACAAAGTCAAGGTGTATAACAATTAAGCCAAATTGCCAAGGAAAGAATGGGGCTTTCAGAAACGTACTACAAAGTTTTTCTTTTTTTGGCTATGATAAGTGAAAATGCGGAGATTATGTCTAATTTAGAGATATGATGTCTGATGCTACGGTAAGATAAGTCCAACTTTTAGGTACAATGGCCGATTCCAATCCCTCTGTTGAATCAAAATCGATTATTTTAGATGTTCTACCAGATTTTACAATTTCTGGACAACGGTGTGCCAGTCGTATTCAACAACACATCGACCTTTTACTACTTGCCCTTGAAGCATTAGAATTAGGCGCATCGGAGCAAATGTTAGCCACTGTCAAGCAATTTGACCTTGAAAGAATTATTAAAAATCGTATTGCCCTGTGGCGATTGCGTTCCACTAATCCCTGGCGACGGGCATATACACGAGATAATTTAACCATAGAACAAGCCAAAGCTTTAGTAATCATCGCTAATTATCGAGTCAAACCCTTAACCGTGCAAATTCGCCAATTATTACTGGCAGAACAGCAAATGCACGAGAAAGGTTTACCGGTCACTTGTCATTTTCTGTTAGCGGAATATTTGGATCAATTCCGCGCCCATTTTCGCAGTCGGATGAACTCTCGTCGGGCTAAAGTGTCGGTTTATTTGAGTTCAGAACAAGAGTTAAACGAACTTGCTTTATTTTTGCTAAAGCAGCTATTATTTTGTACAGGCACTGCCGGAATGCAACGCTTTTGGATTAGTTTATTTGATGGGGAGGTTGCGTGAACGTTCAACGTCAGTATAATTTGCCCAATTGTACCCTCGTTTTGGAAGGGTTAACCAATAATACTCCCACGGATGGGAGTGATCCTCGACCTATACTCTCGATTTTAGTCAATACTGAATGTCGATTCTTGGGAATTTCTCAGAAACTCCAAGGGGGATCTAGTTTATTGGAGAATTTAGTCAAAACTGTAAGTGAATATGCTCAAGGGTACCTTAGTGGTATTCCTCATCCTGTTCAGAGTCCATCAGACGAGGATAAGATCAACCTTGAGAGAGTTCCTGGTAAAAATCTTCACCGCTTGACTTGGCATCCTTCCTCTCAAACAGATAATCCCGTAGAAATGACCTTAACAACGGTACAGCTATTTGACTTAGTTGAAGCCATCGACCAATTTGTTGCTGATAGTGTTACCCTACCCAATTTAACCTTACAATTAAAACCACTATCCCGTCGTTATCGTCCTCCTGATGAACCCTTGGCACAACGAGCGGTTCCTGCCACTCTGGGTATTGCTAGTTTAGTGGTGATGGCTTTTGCTTTGTTCTTTATCCCCTCTCCTGAAGTTAGAGAACCCGAACCAGATTTATCAGTGCCAAGCACAGAAACTACACCCTTAGAAGAAAATTCTTCTGAGAGTTCTCCTCAATAAATGCTGCTGACGGGGAGACTGAGTGACAGGGAGCATCCCATTTTTGCAAAAAACGAGATGAATGGAGTTTGACGGGGAGATGGGGAAATTAATCAGATCAACTATTATCAATAAAGGAGAATTTGCAACTTTGGGATGCTCCCGAGTTACAGGGACAAGGATGATATTGTAAACACTAACCAGAGGAATCATTGTGTGAGCCAAAAAATTGTGGCAATGCTGAGCAGTTATATAGGGTTACAAAATAGGCGAGATTGGTTATGGAAACAAACTCCTCACCCCTTTGGGGTTTGGGATAACATTCAAATGTTAGGGAATGCTCCTAACCCTGATTTTCTGTTACTATATCAATTTGATTTTCCCTTACCACCTCCCCCTAAACCTTGGTGGAAAAGTTGGCGAAAATCCCAAACTCCACCCCTTAATATTCCTTCCTTACTCAGGGGTGTTCCTCAAGAGAGGATTATTTATCTATTAAGAGAACCCCCTCTACAAGAAGTTGTTAAGAGAAACTGCGCTAATTATAAGGATGCAAGTCGTTATTGTGGCTATATTTCAGGCCCTGATAACTTTGCGCCTCACCCCGATTATATGCCGGCCATCTGGTATGTTAATCATGAGTTTGATTTTTTAGATAAGGGCAATATCCCTGACAAAATGAAACGATGTAGTTGGATCACATCCGGGATTAATCGCACAGAAAACCATCGCCGTCGTCTCGCTTTTTTACAGCTATTAAGAGATAATAATTTTGAGTTTGATCTTTATGGGAGGAATTTACCTGAGTCCAGTAAAAGTCGAGGAACCTTAGAAAACAAATGGCACGGTATGGCTCCTTACTATTACAACTTGTCTATCGAAAATTATGCCGATAATGAATGGTATGCGAGTGAAAAATTATGGGATGCTTTGTTGTGCTGGTGTTTACCCATTTATTACGGGGGCAGTGCCGCAGATAAATTATTCCCCCCAGGTAGTTTTTTACGGTTGCCTAGTTTGGATGAAAAAGGTCTAGAATATATCAAAGAAGTGACTGCGAGCTTGGATGCTTGGCACGAAGCTAAAGCTGCGATCGCAGAGGCAAGACAGATTATTCTTCATAAACTAAATTTAATGAACTGGGTAGCAAATTTTGTGAGAAACTTTTAACAAGTTTAACTATGATTGAATATGGATGGAATTTGTACGTTAGGCAATGATTACGTTTTCGATCAGATAGTGGCTTTACTTAACAGCATTGAAGCCATTTATGGTCAAAAAATGCCCGTTTATATTTATCCTTATGATGAAAATACAGATAAGTTAGCCGCAGAAGTTGCTTCCCGTCCCCAAGTAACATTATATAATGACGCTGTTTCCATGGAACGATGGGATAACTTTGCTAAAGCAGTTTGGGATACCCATCCAACAGCCGGTCAAATCTGGGAAAAAGTAGGCAGGAAAGGTTATCATCGTTTTGGCACTCATCGTCGTTATTGTGCTTTTGATGGACCCTTTGATCGGTTTATTTATATGGATGCTGATACTATCTTAATGAGTAATTTAGACTCTATTTTTGCTCAATTAGAGAATAATGACTGCATTGTTTACGATTTTCAGTATAAAGATTTAACCCATGTTTATGATGTAAAATCAAATAAATTAAGAGATGTTTTTTTCAGAAGAAAGATTGAACAGAGAAATATTTTGTTCAGGATTTTATGGTTCAAAAAAAGACTTATTCCCAGAAGAGAAAAGAAACAAATTAATCAATTATTTAGAGAAGGGAGAAGCAGAAATACTATACTGTATGGCACCAGATCAAACCCTTATTAACTATATGATGATGAGGTTAGATTGTTCTATTTATAATTTAGCTTTAAAAGTACCTGAAAATAAAAAAACAGGATGTTGTGTAACATCATCCCATTTTGAAAATAAAGATAATATCTTGTATGATAAAGGAAATCGATTAACTTATATTCATTACATAGGTATTTCATCACAAATTTTTAAGAAAGTTTGTCAAGGAGAAAATATCGATTTTCTCTATCGGGATATTTTCTTATATTATCGTTACTATCATAATCCAGAGAATTTACCTAAGTTTACAGAAAAAGCTGTATATTATCAACAGCAATCTACTCTAACAAAAAAAATATTGAAAAAATTAGGACTCAATTAATAGAGGAAAAAATTATGACCCGTGGAATATATATCACTGCTAATGATAAAGTCATTGAACAAGCGATCGCACTTCTAAAAAGTATCCGATGTTATGATCAAGATACACCTGTTGTTCTCATCCCTTACGATGATAATTATCAAGTCATTGCTAAGAAATTAAATGAAGATTTTGGCGTAACTGTTTACCCAGATTTAGAATTCATTGAAAGATTATCTATTAAATTACAAAGTATTTTTGGCGAGGACTTTTTTGCCCGTCCTAATCAATTTCGTAAACAAGCTTGTTGGTTCGGTGAATTTGATGAATTCCTCTACATAGATACCGATATTGTTGTTTTTAAGAAAATAGTTGATGATTTAAACTATTTTACTGATTACGATTTTATCTGTTATGACTATCAACATAAAGCAGGGATTAGAAATGTCTTTTCTCAAAAAATAATCGATAATAAAGTATTCACTGAAGATGAACTTAAAGGAATGTTTAACGGGGGATTTTGGGCTTCAAAAAAAGGGTTGATGTCTGAGGAAAAAATTTATCAGATATTTGAAGAATGTGCAGCCAATATTGACTATTTTGACTTTACTTATAAAACCTCCGATCAACCCATCATTAATTACATGGTTTTAAAGAATATTGAACGGAGATTTAATTTAGCCCATCAACCGGATAAAAATCCTGGAAACTGGGCAGGAAACGGTCATTTTCAACAAGAAGGATATCAATTAATTGATCCTAGTAATAATCAAAACCTTCATTATTTACATTGGGCAGGGATTAAAATTAAACCAGGTTGTCCCTATTGGGATGTTTGGAAACACTATCGTTATCTAGGAGAAACTGCACCAGATGATGCGGAATTAATTAAAACAGAAACAGGAATCAAAACACAAATATTCCAACAGGTTAAGAAGATTTTGAAGGGAAAATAAACTTTATTTATTATTTTTTAATTGATGAATAATGAAAAAATGGAGTAAGTAAATGGCATCAGAAAAAATTATACCTTTAAGATTATCAGACGGAGAAACTATCAAAGTTGAAGTAACTCAAATTGGGGAACAACAAGTATCCTCAGAAACAAGGATTTTTAAGAAAGCAACAGGTATTATTAAATCAGTTGCTAATGATGTTGCAGAGACATTAAAAGAAGTTGACAAAACAGTTAAACCTGATAAATTTAGTGTTACTTTTGGTTTAGAAATTGCTGTGGAAAGTGGAGAATTAACTGCTCTAATTGTTAAAGGTACTGGTAAAGCTAATCTAGAAATTACTATGGAATGGGGAGAGTAATGAAGTCAGAAGTTAGAAGTCAGAAGTCAGAAGTAAGTAGTTTTATTATTACTGAAAAATTGCTCAGGGTTGCAGTATAATTGACAATTATTGAGTGATTATTGACTACACCTGAAAACTTATTAATCACCCTTACCACTATTGGAGATGACGACTAGAGAATATTTACAACAGTGTACCGTGCGTTTAAACTATGGCGAAAGTCAGGGAACTGGTTTTTTTGTTGCTCCTGGGTTAATTTTAACCTGCGCTCATGTTGTAGAATATGCAGAGTCTAACCCTATTAATGTTTTTTGGAAAGCTAACAATCAAACTTATACCGCTAAGATTGAAACATTACTAGAATATCCCATTGACTTGGCCTTACTAAAATTAGAGGGTGATATTCCTAAACATGGTTGTGTTGATCTCGATGAAAGGGAACCAAAAATTAATCAATATTTATACATTTTTGGTTATCCTAAAGCTATAGGGATAGACTATTCAGAAGGAGATTCAGCAACCTTTAAATATGAGGGGGAAAGTTTTCAGAAAAATGTTCTACTTTATAAGTTAAAAGAAGGACAACTTATAGATGGGTTTAGTGGTTCCCCTTTACTTAATTTAGAGACGGGAAAAGTCTGTGGAATGGTCAATATTTCCCGTGATACTAGCAGTGATTTGGGGGGACGTGCTGTTTCAACTAAAGTCATTTTAGAACAATTTTCAGCAATAGCAGAACTCAATCAACAATTTCATCAACAACCAAAACCCGGAGATATCAACCCCTTTAAATATGGTCGTCCTGTGCCTTGGACTTTGGACAAAAAAAAGTCCAATATTTAAAGGTCGCCGCAAGTTCGCTGATGATATTGTACGCCGTATTCTGAATCGCGATCGCCCCACCCTCATCCTCTACGGGCCTCGTCGTTGTGGTAAAACCTCTTTTTTATATAACCTTCCCCGTATGTTTCCCAGTGACGTATTGCCTATATTCCTGGATATGCAAAGCGCAGCCATTACCAGCAGTGAAGCTGATTTTTGTCAAGGTTTAGTCCGGGCTATTTATAAAGATAGCAAAAGTCAAGGGGTTTTATTACCCACACCTCCAAAACGTAACCAGTTTCAAGAGAGTCCTTACACTGTTTTAGAAGACTGGTTAGATGAAGCATTGGAGAAACTAGAAGATAGACAACTGTTACTTAATTTAGACGAATTTGAAAAGATTGGTACAGCTATTAATGAAAAACAAATAAGCTTAAGATTGTTTGATGAACTGCGTCATCTGATTCAACATTACGATCAATTATGGTTTCTTTTTTCTGGTGTCAAAACCCTAAAAGAAATAGGACCAAACTGGAGTAGTTATTTTATCAGTGTGGTTCCCATGGAAATGCTTTATCTTGAACCAGAGGAAGCAAGAGAATTACTATTAGATCCCGATCCAGACTTTACATTGCGTTACAATGAAGGTATTGTGGAAGAAGTGTTGAAACTGACCCGTTGTCAACCCTATTTATTGCAACTTTTGGGGGCCGCAATGGTAACTCAAGCTAATCTTCATCACACCGATACTATCACCCCAGAACTATTAAAAGCTGCTATCGAAGACGGTTTTATTAAGGGTGAACCCTATTTTACGAATATTTGGACAGAGTTTACCGGTGAGTCAGAAGAGGAGATTTTAGCAGGACAAAGTTTACTGTTGAAGTTAGCTAAAGGAGAACAACCGAATAAGAATAGAGATGATATCAGCGAAAAAGCTTTACAATATATGTTAAGACATCACATTATTGAGGAAATAGATAGTCTATATGACTTTGAAATTCTCTTAGTTAAAATGTGGGTAAAACAAAGGGCGAACGCCTAGTAATGATTAATTATCCATCATTGAAGCTTGCCTACCGCACAAATGAAAGTCATACAGGCTTTTTGATTATTTAACATACCTGTAACATGGAATGAGAGGGGATACTGCTGGGCTTAGATTGTGGTTTTTCTTCTATCACTTGAGTTTCTAGAACATAGCAAGAAATATTGATCTCCCTGACCATGTTTTCCGCTTGTTCTTTAGACAAACAAACATATAAGGGGTAATTTCCCAGTTCGTTCATAATTACATATCCTTTCATGAGTCATCATCCTTGGAGGTTTCAAATTTGGTGTTAACTGTCAGGGAAGGAAATGAACAACAGTGCAGTGTTTTGATTTGGTTAAGATTTCTGATAAATAATATATATTAAAACACTATATACCAATTAGGCCATAGGTTATGAAAAAAGACAACCCAAGTTTAGGAAGTTAAGGAATAATTTAAGTAGTAATTAGAGGTGGGCAAGTCAGGAATAGACTCAAAGCCATCATAAAGCCCTAAAATGCTTGCCCACCCTACAAGTTGGGGTTATTCAGCAGCTACAGGATAAACGCTGACTTTTCTGCGACTTTTGGTTTTATACTCAAAAGTAACAATACCATCAATTAAAGAGAAAAGGGTATCATCTTTACCCCGCCCTACGTTGTTTCCTGGGTGAACTCTAGTTCCCCGTTGACGAATGAGGATGTTCCCTGCTTTGACCACTTGGCCACCATAGCGTTTAACCCCCAGTCGCTGGGCGCGAGAGTCCCGTCCGTTTCTGGTACTTCCTGTTCCTTTCTTGTGAGCCATAATTCAGTTATCTCTCTTGTAATATTAGTTCTATTTTAGAGTTATTCTCCCTCGGTGGTATCTGGAGTTGTCTCTGGAGTAGTGTCTGGAGCAGTATCTACAATCACAGAACCATTAACACTGATAGAATTAATCATCAAACGACTTAATTCTTGACGATGACCCCGTTTTTTACGGGTTTTCTTTTTAGGACGCATTTTATAAACGATTATCTTACGTCCCCGTCGTTCTTCCATCACCGTTCCTTCTACCGTTGCCCCCTCAATAAAAGGCTGTCCAATGGTTACCTCATCGTCATTGTTGATCAATAAGACCTTATCAATAACATAGGAACCATCTTCGTTGGCAGTGAGACGATTGAGATCATAAAAACGGCCAGGCTCAACACGGAGTTGAGTTCCTCCAGCCTCAATGATTGCATAACTCATAATTTTGTTCTTGTTGTAGTTGCCGTACAGGTAGCCCAAAGCTAAACTTTTTGATAGCTTTGTGCTTTTTAGTTATGTCATAACCTGATCCGAGCATCGAATCAGACACACAATCTATTATCGTAAAACATTTTAGTTAATTACGTCAAATTTGATGTTCATGGCTAAAATTAATAAAGACCATCCCTGTTTTCTTATCGCTCAACAATTTTTTATACTTCTCGTAAATATCTATCCCTGGAATGGGTTCTTTGAAGGCTTTAGGCTGTTTATATGTCCCGAAGGGATACTCTTTACGAATACTGAGAATAGCTTGATAAGGTTTATACCATTGTCGCAGCACTCTTACTAAGTCATTAAACTTTAAATAGAGAATTCCATGACGATTATATAGAGCTATAAATTGAATCATTAAAGCGTAGGTTTCTGGGGTACTTTGGTTTTGATCGAGTTCAATAACATCCCGTAATTTTTCAAACATACTATAATTATGATTTACCAAGGAAACTAAATCCTTAATATCTAATAAATCACGTTTGTCTAGATTACGAATAAAATTAGAGATGACCCGTAAAATAGAGTAGTCATCCAGTTGATAGGCTTTAAAACGGGATAACAATTGTAGCCCTAATTCGTTGTTCGATAATTTATTAAGATATTTAACGTAGTTTTGTAAGGCTATTTTTTCTTCCTCTGTTTTAATTTCGGGTAAAGTATCAGTCAATCTAATCTGAAGTTGTTCACGGAACGCATTTGTATTTTCATGGTCATCTAATAAACGTTCTACAAAATTATAAAATTCTTGTTGTTTGAGACCACGATAGCGCAATTCAACTTGATCAATAGAGATAAAATAATGTTTAGCATCAATGGCCGCTTTCAACAATTGTAAACTCTCATAAAGTCCCTCATACTCATTGATATCGTTGCGCATTAAATAGTTTATCTTGGCAAAAGCCAAAAACTCTTTTTCAGCAAACTTCTCATCATCAATAGCTTGGGCCGTTTTCCCAAAAACCTTAAGCTCAGTCATGTGCTGGGTATGGGAGAGGAGGGTATCTTCTGGGACTTCTTGGGTACCAATCTTTCCTAGCAAGTCATCCATAAGACCATCTTTTCCCATAACGGAACGATTCCACCAAGGTGCCTCTTTATCGGAGTTTTGGGAAATAGATGTTACGGGAGTATCAGTGCTTTTATTCATGGGGTTTCTCTTCTAGATTCAAAGATATAAATATCAATTAGAATTCATCACGAGTCGCTTGAAATAGCCATCAAGATACTTGAGCTAATCAAAGCACCCAGGTTTTTACCTTTTACTAAAATATGGCTAGGGTTGATACAGTAGTCTTATTGTTCCCATAAATTACCAGGAAGTAACATTTTGATCTACAAACAGTCTAATTGATTAACTTTCATCCCCAAGATCAAGAAAAACCATACCTGTCTTCTTATCGGTTAACCACTTCTTGTACTTTGCGTAAATTTTCACCCCTGGAATAGCTTGTTTAAAAGCTTTAGGTTGCTTATATTGACTGGGGGGATGTTCTTGGCGAATACCAATCAAAGTTTGGTAAGCTTGATCCCACTTTTTCATCACATTCATTAATTCCTTAAACTTCAGATTAGAAAGACCATGTCGATTGGATAAACCAATATACTGAATCATTAAACCGTAGGTTTCTGGGGTACTTTGTTGTTCAGTAATTCCAATGATATTCTGTAATTTTTCAAAAACATCATAATTAACTCTTACCAATGAAAGTAACCCGTTAAAGTCCAATAAATCCCGTTTACCTAGACTTTGGATAATTTCAGAAATAACTCGTAAAATGGAATAGTCAGCTAGTTGATATCTTTTGAAAAGAGACAATAATTTTAATCCTAATTCATTATCTGATAATTGCTCGATATGTTCAGCGTAGCTTTGCAAAGCAGTTTTGCCTTCCTCTGTTTTGATTTGAGGGAGACTATCAGCTAATTTCAGATGAACTTGTTTTCTAAATGCTGCTTTATCTTTGTGATCCCATAATAAACTTTCCACAAACTGATAAAACTCTTGCTGTTTTTTTCCACGATACTGTAACTCTGTTTGGTCAATGGCGATAAAGCAATCTTTAGCATCAATAGCTACTTTAAGCAGTTTTAAACTCTCATAGATTCCTTTATACTCGTTAATTCCTTGACTCAATAAATACTTCATTTTAACAAAGACTAAGAACTCTTCTTTGCCAAACGTCTCACTGTCAATAGCTTCTATAGTTTTCGCAAAGACTGCCAGACTCATCCTTTCCCGACTATACAAAAACACTGCACTTTCTGAGACTTCTGGTTTACTAAATTGTCTTGTCAAGTCTTCTAGCAGACTATCTTTTCCTATCACAGAACGATTCCACCAAGGCACGTTACTATGAGAGTCGACGGAGAGGGATGTCATCGGGGTGTATATATTTTGATTCATTGGGGTTTTTTCTCTAGAATCAGAGATTAGATATCATTTAGGATTTCATCTTTAGCATTCCCATAAATTCCCCTAAACTAACGCCCCGACCGAAACTGATCATAATTAGTTCGTTTTAGCTCATTTCTTGGCTATTTTTTGTCTTTAGCAATCCTGTCCAGAAAATTGGTTTAATAATCTGTTAATCTGTACTTAAATCTATTCACCATGTAATAGCCTAATGAATCAATTTCAATCCCCTCCTGTCATTAGCGTCGAGGAACTAGGAATACGGTTAGACCAAGACCCTGATGGTTTACAATTAATTGATGTTAGAGAACCACAAGAAGTGGAGATCGCCTATATCGAAGGATTTGAAGTATTGTCTTTAAGTAAATTTGAACAATGGTCACGAGAAATTGCTCAGAATTTTGATCCCCATAAAGAAACCCTCGTTCTCTGTCATCATGGAATGCGATCGGAACAAATGTGTCTTTGGTTACTCAACAACGGTTTTACCAATGTTAAAAATATAACGGGAGGTATTGCTGCATACTCTGCTAAAGTTGATAGGAGGATACCTCAATATTAATGACTAAAAACTGCTTTAATATTAACAATAATTTGATCAAGTCTTAGATTGACTGCTCTAACCATTATGAAAGTTACCACTTTATTAAATCAACGTCATCAAGACATTTTAAGAGCTACAGTAGAACATTATATTGCCACGGCCGAACCGGTTGGCTCAAAAACTTTAGTAACAGAATACGATTTTAGTGTGAGTTCTGCCACTATTCGTAACACTTTAGGAAAACTGGAAAAAGCTGGTTTTTTGTATCAACCCCATACCTCAGCAGGTCGTATTCCTTCTGATTTTGGCTATCGAATTTATGTAGATAATTTAATGATACCTGATCAAAAAAGTGCTAAGCAAATAAAACAAAATCTTAGTCAAAAACTCAAACAAAAAACCTATAATTTTGAAACAGCTTTACAAAGAGCAACGCAAATTTTAGCCAACCTGAGTGGCTATATTGCCTTAATTACTCTACCCCAAACTTCTCCTAATCAACTACGTCATCTGCAATTTATCCCCGTTTCTTCAAAACAAGTGATGTTACTGGTGGTAACAGATAGTTATCAAACACAATCTATTTTAGTTGACCTTCCTGCTACTTTAGTTAGAGATAATGAAGAAGCTCAAGAGTGGTTAGAGGAAGAATTAAATATCCTTTCCAATTTTTTAAACAGTGAATTAAAAGGCAAATCTCTATTAGAATTAAGTAATTTAGATTGGCAGCAAATAGACCAAAACTTTGTTAGTTATGCTGACTTTTTGAAAGGGTTACTCAAACAACTCCAAACTTATTTAAAAACATCTATCTCTACACAGATAATGATTCATGGAGTGTCAGAAGTTCTGCGACAACCAGAATTTTCACAGTTACAACAGGTTCAAATGTTGTTACATTTACTGGAAGAAGAACAAGATAAACTGCTACCTTTAATTTTAGATATTCCTGAATCTGAATTATCAAATAGACGAGTTACCGTAAAAATTGGCACAGAAAACCCTTTAGAGTCTATGCGTCCCTGTAGTCTAATTTCGGCTACTTATAGTCAAGGAGATGTTCCTGTGGGAAGTGTAGGATTAATTGGACCTACTCGAATGTTATACGAAAATACAATCCCCTTAGTAGAGTCAACTGCGGACTATTTATCAGAAGCTTTAGCCGCCATCAATTGAGGATAAATCAACATAAAATTGTTATCAAAACTATTAAAAATATATAAAATTGCCACGATTTCCCCTGTGCTGTATATTAGAATGCTCATCAGTTGAAATCGAGGTCAACCTTTGCAAAAGTTACTAAATATTGCCAAAATTATCGATACTATCAACGAATGGGTGGGAAAATTAACCTATTGGTTAGTTCTTCTCATGATATTGGTTGGGTTTGGAACGTTATCGGAAGATATTTAGGGAGATTGATTGGACAAAATTTAACCTCTAATGCCTTTATTGAGGTGCAATGGTATTTGTTTGATATTGTCTTTCTCTTGGGTGCTGCTTATACCCTGAAACACGATGAACACGTTAGGGTTGATCTTTTCTATAAAGATTGGTCACCAAAACGCAAAGCTTTAGCAAATTTTATCGGAGTTTTTATCTTTTTAATTCCTTTTTGTTTAATGATTATTTATTATTCTTGGGGCAATATTATTAATTCTTGGAAAATTTTAGAAATGTCTCCTGATCCTGGGGGACTTCCCCGTTATCCTATCAAGTCCATGATTATTGTTAGTTATGTTTTACTGATTTTTCAAGGAATCGCTGAAGCTATTAAAAATTGGGCCATCTTTACCGGTAAATTAAATCCCCAGGAGGAACACCATGATCCTAGCGTATGATTGGTTAGGCCCTTTAATGTTTGTTGCGGCCTTAATCTTACTTTCTTTTGGTTATCCTGTTGCTTTTTCTTTGGGTGGCGTTTCTATTATTTTTGCTATTATTGGAGTTATTGTCGGAGCATTTGACCCCATTTTTTTGAGTGCCTTACCTAGTCGAATTTTTGGCATCATGGGGAACTATACTCTTCTAGCTATTCCCTATTTTATATTTTTGGGTTCGATGTTAGAAAAGACAGGTATTGCCGAAAAATTACTATTAACGATGGGAATTTTATTCGGTAGGTTGCGCGGGGGAATAGCTTTAGCTGTGGTTATTGTAGGGGCTTTATTAGCAGCAACTACTGGGGTTGTGGCAGCAACTGTGGTGGCGATGGGGTTAATTTCTTTGCCGATTATGTTGCGTTATGGTTATAACAAAGAGTTGGCCGCAGGGGCGATCGTTGCTTCAGGAACTTTGGGACAATTAATCCCTCCGAGTATTGTTTTGGTTGTGTTAGCTGATCAATTAGGTATTCCCGTGGGTAGCTTATTTATTGGCTCAATTATTCCAGGGTTAATGATGGCTAGTGCCTTCGCCCTTCATGTTATTATTGTATCTTTAATTCGCCCAGATGTTGCCCCAGCTTTGCCTCCAGAAGAACGAAATATTGGTAAAAAAGCATTAATAAAACAGGTTGCTCAAGCCATGCTTCCTCCTTTATTATTGATTTTCTTGGTGTTAGGAAGTATCTTTTTTGGCGTTGCTACACCAACGGAAGCAGGGGCAGTGGGTGCTTTGGGAACCATGATTTTAGCTGCTTTTAATAAGGAATTAAATTGGCTAACTTTAAAACAGGTTTGTGATGCAACCTTACGCATTAGTACCATGGTGATCTTTATTCTCTTTGGCTCAACTGCTTTTAGTTTAGTCTTTCGAGGAGTTAATGGGGATCATTTTATGTTAGAAATTTTAACAAATTTACCAGGGGGACAATATGGATTTTTAGCCGTGAGTATGTTTACAGTATTCATTTTGGGCTTTTTTATTGACTTCTTTGAAATTGCCTTTATTGTTATTCCCATTTTTAAACCTGTTGCTGAAACCTTAGGGGTAGATTTGATGTGGTACGGTGTTATTTTAGCTGCTAACTTACAAACTTCTTTTCTAACTCCTCCTTTCGGTTTTGCCCTATTTTACCTCAGAGGTGTAGCACCACCAGAGCTAAAAACAGAAGATATTTATCGCGGTGCTATTCCTTTTATTCTACTACAACTTTTGGTTTTAATGTTAATTATTATTTTCCCTTCTCTTGTTAGTTTTTTACCTTCCTTAAGTTCAGCACGAGGTTAAACTTATCTAATTTTAATCATAGAAGAGGATACCCAACCGATTTCGCCTTTTAACCTTCCTTCTAAAATTTCGACTTGTGTGACGAATTTTAGAATGCTATTTGTTGACAGTTCACATAATATTTTGACCTTAGCCCCAGATTCAATTAAACCTAGTTGATCCTCTGTTTTACTAATAACAATATTGTTTTTTTTTCCAGGCCAACGTTGCCCCATTCACAGGATTTTCTACAATGCCAATTATATTATTCATTTGGGAAGATTGTTCCTCACACTCAGGAGGAGTTTCCGTATTTTGAGCATTAACGGGATAAGATATGGATACAAGAAGTAGTAGGCTGAGATAAGATGCTTTTGATTTCAGTAAATTCATGATACTCTTAAAAAACCTAATCCTTTTCAGAATATCTCAACTTTTTAAACAAAGATAAGCAAGAGATCAGCGCTATTTCATGATCTTGATCACTAATAAATATAGAGTTGACAAATACGCTCGAATGTGCTGGTAATTAATAGGACGTTAAGATTTGTAAGCATTAAACAGATTTCTCTAAGAAAGCGATCGCATTTTGATATAAGTAGAAACATGAGACAGTCTTGATTGCAGCTAGGACGCTACAAGGCTCGACACTGGAACTGGCTAGTTGCTATTTGTTTAGTAGGAGACATATTAGATGATTAACCCATTAGTTTACGAAATTAGTTCGTTAATAGTTGTGTCAGGTGTTTTTGCTATCACCTATCTACGGTTTCGTAAGAGTCATTTACAACGAGAAGAAACTCTATTACAACGAGAAGAAACTCTATTAGATCAACAAAAACAGTTAACTCAAGAAAAAGGAAATCTTACAGAAAAATTAGATCATCTTGATAGCATTAATCAAGAGTTGACCGACAAAAATGAGCATTTACAAGAAAATTATGGTTACATCAAGGAAAAAGTAACAGTATTAGAAAGTAATATTAGTCAATTACATGGAGAGAAAAATAGTTTATCAAAAATACTTAAACAGGAACAAGATAAATTTATTATATCTGAACAAAAAAATCAATCTTTGTATGGAGAAAAAGAGCAGTTGCAACTAACTTATAAGAAAGAGTTGACTCAGGTTTACCAACAACTAGAAATTGTCAAAAAGGAACAAAAGAAAACCCATAGTCAGTTACAAGAAGCGACTCAAAATAATGGTTCTTTAAACCAAGAGTTAAAAATAGTTATAGCTAAACGAGAAGAATTAGAAAGTAGTTTAAGCAAACAACAGGAAACTATATCTTCTTTAGAGAAGCAACTAGAAACTACATCTCAGGAGAAAAATAGTTTAGAAAAAGAACTGCAACAGCAAATTAAAACTATTACTGAGGAAAAACAATCTTTAGAAAGTAGTTTAAGCAAACAACAGGAAACTATATCTTCTTTAGAGAAGCAACTAGAAACTACATCTCAGGAGAAAAATAGTTTAGAAAAAGAACTGCAACAGCAAATTAAAACTATTACTGAGGAAAAACAATCTTTAGAAAGTAGTTTAAGCAAACAACAGGAAACTATATCTTCTTTAGAGAAGCAACTAGAAACTACATCTCAGGAGAAAAATAGTTTAGAAAAAGAACTGCAACAGCAAATTAAAACTATTACTGAGGAAAAACAATCTTTAGAAAGTAGTTTAAGCAAACAACAGGAAACTATATCTTCTTTAGAGAAGCAACTAGAAACTACATCTCAGGAGAAAAATAGTTTAGAAAAAGAACTGCAACAGCAAATTAAAACTATTACTGAGGAAAAACAATCTTTAGAAAGTAGTTTAAGCAAACAACAGGAAACTATATCTTCTTTAGAGAAACAAATAGAAACTACATCTCAGGAGAAAAATAGTTTAGAAAAAGAACTGCAACAGCAAATTAAAACTATTACTGAGGAAAAACAATCTTTAGAAAGTAGTTTAAGCAAACAACAGGAAACTATATCTCAGAAGGACAATGGTTTAGAGAAAGAAGTACAACAGCAAATTAAAACTATTACTGAGGAAAAACAATCTTTAGACAATAGTTTAACTCAACAAGAGGAAACTATATCCCAGGAGGACAATGGTTTAGAGCAAAAACAGTTAACTAACAACGAGAAAGGTGAAGCTATTTCAGAAGTCAAAAGTGAATCGGCCGAAGTAGAAGAAAGTAAAGAACAAGTTAAAAGTGAACTTGTTTTAAAGTCGAAAAAACTGGTAATTGTTGGCAGTTTAGACAGTATGAATAGAGAAAAAGCTAAATCTTTAGTGCAGCAAGTAGGAGGAAATTTAACCAGTTCTCCAAGTTCTAAAACCAACTATGTTGTTGTTGGGAAAAACCCTGGAGATAAGCTAAAAAAAGCCAAAAAATTCGGCATTGCTCAACTCTCCGAAACCCAGTTTCTAGAAGCATTGGCAGCAGCAGGGGTCACAGAAATAAACTAAGAATAAAAGACCCCAAAAGTGTGTTTTTAAAAGTGTAAAAAACTACATAGTTAAAATGGTGGGTTACGGTGCAGATAAAAACTTATAATGTTTTTATCCCATTGAACTACCCCACCCTACGATCAGGCCGAACTTGTTATCAAAACTGGAAAAATGATAGGCTTGAAGATAAAGTTTATTATTTAAAACATCTTAAGAATAACCTATGAGTGCTTGGGGCGATCGCCTGAACAAATTTACTGGAAAAACCCGTTATGTGGTTTGTCGCATCTTTGTGCATCTTGCCGGAGATGATATTGCTCCGTTATTAGGAGTCCTCAACCGCGCAGGAAGAAACGCCATCGACGCAGAAGGGGACTTAGAGGTGATTGGAGAGGGTTTAGTTGAAATTTCTCAAAATCTTCTACAAATGAGCCTTTACTGGCAATCTGCTGGGAATGAGGGAGACTTTTTTTGGAAAGAGGGAGAAGCAGGGGACTATGTTAACGAACTGTTTACCGACTCGGCCCAACGTTATCTAAGTGAAGTTTCCTCCTCCTCAGAAGATGAAAACACCCCTTTATCTTTGCCAGTGACTCGTAACTTGGTAGTGATGATAACCGTAGCTTTTAAGGGGGAAGAACCCGACTTAGAAACAAATTTAGCCGATAGAGAAGCGTTAGAATATGGATTAAAAGCCTTAATAAACCTTCACTATAGCCAACGGTTAGAAGCCATACAGGTTCACTATTCCCCGGCACAGTTTGGGGACCAACTCACCAATGATCAATTATTAATGAATTTTTCTGAACTCATACCCTTATAATGCGTAAATTACTAGCCATTTTCTTATCCATAACCCTGTGTTTGACCACGGTTGCTTGTGGTTCTTCCAACTCCGTTCAATCTTCTGCTCCTCGAAACAATAACGCCACTGTAACCCCTCCCAACCAAGTCAATGAGGGACGTTATCCGGTTCAACAAGCAGAATATGATGATGGTGACGGAACCTACAGTTTAATGTTGTTAAATACTCCTGCAGGAAAACCCCCCATTTATAAGACTCAAAACTTACAAATGGCGAGGTTAACCCCCGAAGACATCGAAAAAGGGGAAACCACTTATCTAGAAGTGACGGGGGATGAAGCAGTGATGTACATCACCGAAGATTTTAAAATAGAGTACGTTCACACTGTCACCGAAACCCAAACTAACCCCCAAACAGGACAACCTCAAACAGTTGTTGTGCGTCGAGAATCCAATTTTTGGACCCCCTTTGCAGGTGCATTAGCTGGTCAAGCGTTGGGTAGTCTGTTGTTTAGGCCACAATACTATGTACCCCCCATGTACCAACCTGGAGGGGTGATGACTGGTTATGGTGGTTATGGCAATACTTTCACCCAAGCTAGTCAACGCTACCAAAGTAAGTATAATGCACCTCCTGCAGCTGTAAAAAATCGTCAAACCTTACGGACAAGCGGAAACCTCAACCGTTCCTCTTCTGGTTCCACTAGCACCCGTAACAGACAGTCTCCTAATGCTAGTAAGTCCAGTGGTTCTGGGTTTGGCTCCAGTCGCTTAGATAGTAGTGGTAAGTCCCGATCTAACGTTCAACGTCGCTCCGGGTTTGGTAGTAGTAGTCGTTCCCGTTCCCGTAGTATGAGACGAAGACGCTAAAGAAACTGATTAAATTTTAGAGGCGATCGCTTGATGAGAGGCGATCGTTTTTTCTGTAGCTATAAGGATATAGCACTACGCGTTATGGTTAGGACATCTATAAAATTGCAAAACCTTGTAGGCCGATGCACTCCCCACCTTAAAATAATGTCCTAATCTTTTTTTGTACTGCTATAGATCAGCAAACTAGCTAGTGCAGCTTAGCAAAAATAATCTACCAGTCACTTATGATCTTTAAAGCCCTTAAATTTCCAAACGAACGGCTTAGCAAAATGTTGATTAAAGTAATCAATAAAATTGAGAATTTTTTGGGATAGTTCTTCAGTTGAACGGACAGTAATTCTTTTGAGTAAACGCCTGACTAAGATCGAAAACCAACACTCAATTTGATTAAGCCACGATGTATGTTTGGGAATATAAACAAAGCGAATTCGATGAGATTCATCTGATAAAAAATCTGCTCTGCTGTCCATAGATTGCAAAATCCCCTCCTTTCCTTTTCTCCCCAAATCAATAGTAATTTCACAGCTTTCTGCTACTAATTTGACTAAGCTTTCCGATTTATGAGTGTTGAGTTTATCTACAATAAAAATCCATTCTGCTTTTTCATCAATCTTAATCGTTCTCTGGATATGTTCAGAAAAATCTTGTTCTGTTCTTGTCGGTCCAATAGAGGGACTAACAACTTTTCCTCTTGCCACATCCCAGTTCGCAATCAAGCTTAAAGTTCCGTGTCTTTCATATTCAAATTCGATTTTTTCTACTTGTTTAGGCTTGATTCTTTTGTTCGGAAATAATCTCTCAATAGCTTGAATCCCTGTCATTTCATCTGTACTAATTAAATGAATTCCTTGTTCTAACAAAGTTTTAGCTTCTTGATGAAGTTCACAGATATATTTGACTTGCTTTTTAAATTTTAAGGGATCATCAATTTTGGCATTTAACCAGTAACGAACGAGATGTGGTTGTAATGTCGCTTCTTTTTAAAAAACGCCCCACACTACGGGGGGAAATCTTTTCGACAATTCCTCTTTTTATGGCTTCATCCGCCAACTCTGAAGGTGTCCAATGGCTCACTGGTCTGTCTGATTTTTCACATTCTTCACAAGCGATCGCTACAATCTGGACTACTTGTTCGACCGTAAAGGATTTTGTTGTTCCAGGTCTTGGGCGATCGCTTAAAATTCCTTTGATCAAGACCATTAATGCTTTCTCCGTTACCTGTTGTTCTTCGGCGGCACTCAGTTTTTCTCTCTCCTCAAACCATCGCGATCGCCACTGACGCACTTGTACTCGGTCTAATTCTAATCTTCGACTAATCGAACTATTGCTCTCTCCTGATGCTGCGGCTAAGATTAGCTTGGCTCGTCTAACAAGGCGATAGGGGTTTGTTGTCCCTCTCACTATTTGTTGGAGTACTGTTTTCTGTAGGTTGGAGAGGTTAATTGGCAATGCTTTTATCATGGACATCAACTTCGAGATTCTTCCGTTAGTTTCATTGAAACACATTGTCGTGGCTAGTCACGAAAGTTTCTGTAAAAATCTGGTGGATTACTTTCGCCAAGCTGCACTAGAATCGGCAAAAATTAATTTCATGATTCATATTTTTCTTTATATATGATCTTTCTTTCATTTTCTAATCCTTCTAATAGTTCCTCTAAACTAACTTTTTCTTGTTCTCTAATAGCAGTAATTTGCTCATTTAATTGAGGAACTTTAGGTTGTTTTGAAGTTAATATAATTAACTCCCCAATTTCTAAGAAATTCAAGTAATCTCCTTCATGAAGATTTAGTTTATCTTGAATCAGTTTGGGAACCGTAATAGTTCCATCTTGTTGTAAACGAATAGGAAATGATTTCATATTTTGTTTTTATCATTTTAAAGTCACTACAATTATACCAAATCGTTAATATTATTAAGTCTCATCTTCAGGTAAATCATTGATTTTTGTAATGGTATCAAGAATGACCTCAAGTTTGCCCTGAAGTCAATTAAATTGATGTTCAATGCGATATTATTGAGAAATAGCGGGTTTTAAGGATAATTGGGTGTATGATCAAGCTGCCGAAACCTACGCTTTAGATCCAGAAATGGCCGAAAAATTACGCAAAGCTAACCCCGAAGCATTCCGTAATATTGTGGGAAGAATGATCGAAGCGAATGGAAGAGGTTTCTGGGATGCTGAGGAAGAAACCTTAGAAAAATTACGTAATTTATATGAGTTAACGGAGGAAGAATTAGAAGGAGTTACTAATTAAATAATCTAGAGGTTTATAATTCTAACAATAATCTCGGTTCTGCTACAATTCCTGAGTAATAATAGAACTGATATAGCGTTTCTCGGACTCATGAGGTACACTTTTATTTTATTTTCTGTTCCCTGTTCCCCGTTCCCTGTTCTCTAATACTAAAAACTCCTGTACCTCACAAGTATGAGAACTGCTATAATTAACTCCTCAATTTCTAAGAAATTTAGATAGTCGCCTTCATGAAGATTGAGTTTATCTTGAATAACGGCTCTTCCAACAATATGGGGTAAAATGTAGCGGTAGCTAACACGCATTTAAAACTCTTATTGATAGCTTTAGTACAAAAGCTCAGATATTCTCTCCCTGCTCGCTGCTCCCTACTCCCTGCTCCTTACTTTTCACGCCATCTCTGAAAGCCCCTTCAAATAAGGGTTTCCCTCCAAGGCTGATTCTCATTAATTCATGCTTAATGAAAATGAGCAACGAGAGAATCAACCTTGGAGAATAGGGATTTTGCGATCGCCTGACAGCCGAAAAAGATCCCGTGAAAAGTAAGCTCCCTGCTCCCCCGTAGTCTCAACTGGTGGTTTATGGTATATTAGAGTCATACCCTTGCAAATCTAAAGCCTTTAGGTTGATGGTAAGGAGATGTTCCCATATAGACTTTCAATAAATAGAAAAACAATTTTATGTTGCTTAATAAAATACAGGAATTAAAGAAAAATCCCCAACTATTTTTGAGAAAAGTTAACTGGAAATTAGGTCATGCTATAGATGATTTTATCAGAACTTCTTTATGGAGAATTGATTCCTGTGAAATTGTCAATCAAAAAGAAATTCGATTGATTTGGATTAAAGAGAAGCGGTAATCATGCTATTATGAATTGGATTATCAAGCAATCAAAAGGTAGTATAACTTGTATTAATGATGTGCCCATTTTTAAGAATCCTTTTCGACACAGACACGAGTATATCTCTTATGAATTTCCTGATAATCGAGTTCCTCAAGATTTAAGTATTGGTATTCAGAAAGAATCCAAAGGAAATTGGAGTCAAAAAGATTATTTGATTTATAGTTATGAGGATCATAGTTTACCTAAAATAACTCATAACAAATATGAACTGAAACATGATTTATATGTTGGAAAAAGTTTGAAAAGATATGATGTTTTAATACTTAGAGATCCCTTCAATTTATTAGCGAGTCGTTTTAAAAGCAATTTTTATAGTACCAAAGATTATCGGAAAGAATTTGTTGAATTATGGCTAGAGTATGCCAAAGAGTTCATAGGAGAAACTAATTACTTAAAAGAAAATAAAGTTTGCATTAATTATAATCGTTGGTTTTTTGACTCGGATTATCGCAAAGACATCTTCAAAAGTCTTGATTTGGATGTACTAGATATTGGTTTGGGAAATGTCAGTTTTATGGGAGGTGGTAGCTCTTTTGATAAATTAGAATATGCAAATTCTGCTGACTCAATGAAGGTTTTGAATAGATGGGAAAAATATCTGAAAAATCAGAAATATTTGAAAGAATTAAGTAATCAGGATGTATTGGAATATTCAGAGAAAATTTTTGGAAAGATTCCAGGTACAGAAATTCTTTATAATTAATTATAATCCAGTTAAGTGATTTGATCTTGTAGATGAACTGAAAATGAAAAAAACAATTGGCTATCTCATACCAGAATTTCCTGGACAAACTCATATTTTCTTTTGGAGAGAAATCAAGGCTCTTAAAAGTGCCGGAATGGAAATAGAAATCATTTCCACGAAATTGCCTCATTCTAAAATCATCTCTCATTCTTGGTCGAAGGAAGCTCAAGAAAAAACAACATACTTATTTCCCCCTACTCAATATTTTTGGGGAATGATTGTAGAATTGTTAAGTTGTGGGTTAAGGGGATGGTTTAAATGTTTCCAATCAATTTTGCAAGCACAACAGTTATCTTTGTATGAAAGATTACGTCTTGTAGCGTTTGTTTTCATCGGAGCAGAATTATCATATTTAGCTAAAAAACATCAATGGCAACATATTCATGTTCATTCCTGTGCCAACTCAGCTAATATTGCTATGTTTGCTTCTCTATTATCCGGAATAACTTATAGTTTAACGTTACATGGACCATTGTCTGATTATGGTTCTAATCAAGAACAAAAATGGAAATATGCTACTTTTGCCATAATTATTACCCAAAAACTCTATGATGAAGTCAAACAAAAACTAGATGGAAATTTGCCAAAACACTTGGCAATCGCTCCTATGGGAGTTGATCCTGTAGTTTTTCAAAGAACTATTTCATACCAACCTTGGGAAACTCAAAAAACTTGTCGTATCTTTAGTTGTGGAAGGCTAAATCCCTGTAAAGGACACGCTGATTTAATCGAAGCGATCGCTATGGTAAATCAAGAAGGTATAGATATTGAGCTAAAAATTGCAGGAGAAGATGAACAAGGGGGTGAAGGATATCATAAACAACTGGATAAATTAGTTCAAGAATTAAATTTAGAAAAGTCTGTTCATCTTCTGGGTGCTGTTTCTGAAGAAAAGGTTCGTCAGTATTTAGAGGAAGCTCATATTTTTGCTTTAGCCAGTTGGAAAGAGCCATTAGGGGTTGCTATTATGGAGGCAATGATGATGGAAGTTCCAATTATAGTGACAGGAGAAGGAGGAGTAAAAGAACTGGTTGATCATGAAGTTAATGGTTTATTAGTGTCTCCTAAATCGCCAAAAGTGTTAGCAGAAGCTATTAAAAAATTATTAAACAATCCTCAATTGAGTTGTGCTTTGTCTAAAGCCAGTCGAGAACGGGTTATTAAGGATTTTAGTAGCGAAAAAAGTGCTAAAATTATTACGGAATTTTTAAGTAAAAATTAGCTAATACAAATAACTTGTATTATCTTATGAATACCAAAAAAAAGAAAGCCCTACTAATAATAGAGCAATGTAACCCTGACTGGTCATCAGTCCCATTAGAAGGTTACAATTATTACAATGGAATTAGTCAATTGTGTAATGTTACATTAGTAACCCATATCAGAAACAAAGAAGCCTTACAGAAACGCCCAGAGCATCAAGACATAATTTATATTGAAGAAAGTCAATTCAGCAAAGTTTATCACAAAATAATAGCTACTTTAACATCGATTGGACGTAAAAATTGGCCACTATACATTGCATTAAGTTACCCTATTTATGAAGAATTTAATAGACAAGTTTACCAGCAATTCAAGGATAAAGTTATAGGAAAAGAATATGATGTCGTTCACATGATTACACCCATGATGCCACGATATCCATCAAAAATGGTTAAAGTTTGTCAAGATACTCCCTTTATATTGGGGCCAGTCAATGGAGGAGTGCCTTTCCCCCCTGGGTTTCAAAAAGTTGCTAGACAAGAATTCGCTTATTTTAACTTTTTACGAGCAGTCGGACGAAACTTAATTCCAGGATATGTAGAAACTTATAAGACAGCTAATAAAATATTAGCAGGTTCAACCTATACTTTAAATCTTATTCAAGATTTATTCAAGATACCAGAAGAACGTCTACAGCTTTTTTATGAAAACGGGATATCTAAAAGCTTTTTCCAAGAAAAAACAATTAATCAAAATAATTCTGTAACTAATTTGCTTTTTGTTGGCCGTTTAGTACCATATAAGGGTGCTGATATGGTTATTGATGCCGTCAGTAATTTATCAGATGATATTAAAAATAAGATTAAATTTACAATTGTAGGAGACGGCTCAGAAAAGGTTAATTTAGAGAGTCAAGTCGAAAATTTAGGCTTAGAAAAGATTGTTTCTTTTACAGGTTGGATCAAACAAAGCGAAACTGTCAATTATTATAAGGAAGCTGACATTTTTTGTTTTCCTTCTATTCGAGAGTTTGGAGGAGCCGTGGTTTTGGAGGCGATGGCTTGTGGTTTACCTTGTATCGTGGCTAATAATGGGGGTATTGGAGAGTATGTAACGCCAGAAACAGGTTTTAGTATTGAACCTAAATCCAGGGAATACTTAGTAGAGACATTGACTGAAAAAATCACAACCTTGATAGAAAATAAAGCATTACTAGAGGAAATGTCAGCTAAATGCTATGAAAGAGTTCAAGAGTTTGAGTGGAATATAAAAGCTAAGAAAATAGTTGACATTTATGAGCAATCAATTATGTAAAAATAGCTAACAATGATCTGCATAGTGATTAGTCGGGAAAAATCAATCAGATTATTCTCCGTATTGCGATCCACCACAGAACTAATCACTACGCACATGACAAGTTAAGGGACTATCAGTGATATCTTTGTAAAAAATCGTTACAATAAAAGCAATAAGTTATAAAGAAATATTACAGAAATGATTAATGCTGACCTCCAACAGATATCCTTGCAACTGGAAAGCGAAAACTCTCGCGATCGCCTCTTAGCTTTGGCCTCTTTACGGGAAGTCTCAGCAGAAGAAGCTGTCCCTTTAATCAAAAAAGTCTTAGACGATGAAATCTTACAAGTGCGATCTATGGCGGTTTTTGCTCTGGGGGTTAAACAAACCGACGAATGTTATCCTATTTTAGTTAAACTGTTGGAGAGTGACCCAGACTATGGCATTCGGGCTGATGCAGCCGGTGCTTTAGGGTATCTCGAAGATCCTCGGGCCTACGAACCCTTATCTAGAGCATTCTACGAAGACACGCAATGGTTAGTCCGTTTTAGTGCTGCTGTTTCCTTGGGTAACTTAGGGGACATTCGCGCCAAAAACCTCTTGTTACAAGCTTTAGACAGCAAAGAAACCGTGATGCACCAAGCGGCGATCGCAGCTATAGGAGAGATCAAGGCCGTTGATGCTATTGACGATATCTTACGGTTTGCCAACTCAGAAGACTGGTTAGTGCGTCAACGTCTAGCACAAGCTCTAGGTAACTTTAACACAGAAAAGAGTATTGCTGCGCTTAAGTTTTTAGGCAAAGATTCTCAACCCCAAGTCAGAGAAGTAGCGTTATTCTCCCTCAACCTCCTGCAAACTAATAGTTAAGAAGTAAGGCATCTCTCATGATACACTTAGGGTTATGGGATAGCTGAAATTTCACCCATCACCCTATTTTAAGCAGAGAATTAAACAGTAGTCATGGACATACAAACCTTTTTAGAATTATGTATTGGTCAATGGTTTTCTCAGCAAAGTAGCTATCAGTTTGATACTGAAAAAGCAGAAAGTCAGAAATCAGAATTAACAGTAGAATGGTTAGAGGCTAATCATTCTACTGTTGTCTCTCTTTGTCAACAATATCATCTCGATCCTAGTCAGGCCATTGGCGGTAAAAAAATTAGCTGGAATAGTTCCAGTGACTATGGAGAAAAAAAGCAAACAGGAAATGCAACAATAATTTTAATTCCTGATAGTAATAAATCAAAAGTAGGTAAAATAATCCAAACTTTTCAGTCTCAACCTCCATCCCCAGGAAGCTATTTGTTAGCAGAAGACGAGGCATTAAATTTAACCCTTGAGGTTGGTGATTTTTTAATGGAAGAAAGGATCTGGTTTGCTAGTGAGAACTTACGATTGCGTACCAGTTTAATCAAGGGAAATAATGGTTACAGTCGCACTGCTTTTTACTCAGAAATTCGTCGACTACCCCCACAACAAGCAGCTTAAGTTGTTTATGTTAGAAACTAATGGTATTGAATTCTGAGTTTCTAACTGAATAATAAAATAAAATAAAAACCACCACAAAACTATAGTATTCTAATCTAAAGTAGCTAAAAACAATCGAGGGAAAGTATGCGTATTTTAATCATGGGGGGAACCCGTTTTATCGGGGTTTATCTCACCAAAGAATTAGTCAAAAAAGGCCACGAAGTAGTATTATTCAACCGAGGAAATAAACCAGCACCCATTGAAGGGATAAAACAAATTCACGGCGATCGCAAAGATGCTACCCAGTTAAAAGAGAAGTTAGCATCTGAAAATTTTGAGGCAATTTTTGATAATAATGGTCGAGAATTAAGCGATACTCAACCCCTAATAGAAATCTTTAAAGATCAACTTAAACATTTTGTCTATGTTAGTTCGGCCGGGGTTTATTTAAAGTCAGGGCAAATGCCTCATATAGAAGGGGATGAAGTTGATCCCAATAGTCGTCACAAAGGTAAATTTGCCACAGAAAGCTACTTAGAAAAATCCGGTATTCCCTGGACTTCTATTCGTCCCAGCTATATCTATGGTCCACAAAACTATAACGATTTAGAAGCTTGGTTTTTTGATCGAATTGTCAGAAATAGACCCATTCCTATTCCTAGTAATGGTTTACATATTACCCAGTTTGGTCATATTCAAGACTTAGTTACAGCTATGGCTGCTGTATTAGGAAATGAACAAGCGATCGGACAAATTTATAACATTTCAGGGGAGCGTTATGTTACCTTTGACGGGTTAGCTAAAGCTTGCGCGGTGGCTGCTGGTAAATCTGCTGATGATCTTAATATTATTCACTATGATCCTAAACAATTCGACTTTGGGAAAAAGAAAGCCTTTCCTTTAAGAATACAGCACTTTTTCGCTGATATTCATAAAGCATTACAGGAATTAAATTGGCAACCTAAATATGATTTAATTAGTGGGTTAAAAGATTCCTTTGAAAACGATTATTTAGCTTCTAAACGAGATCAAGCTGAGATTGATTTTAGTTTAGACGAACAAATTTTATCAGCGTCTTAATAGTAGGGTGGGCATTGCCCACCTTACAGTTTAGAATTAATATAGAAGAATAAAATTTATGGAGACTAAAAGTATGATTCCTGCCAATTATAGACGATTTTTGTTATTATTAACCCTAATAGCTACCTTATTTTTCGGTAATCCCATATTGCCTGTGATGGCAGTAGATTATAATCGAGCTAACTTAGTAGGAGTGGATTTTTCGGGTCAAGATTTGCGTAAAGAAGCTTTGTTTGACCATGCTAACCTACGAGATAGTAATTTTAGTAATGCTAATGTGCAAGGGGTTCGATTTTTTAGTGCTAACTTAGACTCAGCAAATTTTGAGGGAGCGGATCTTCGGTATGCAGATTTAGAAGTTGCTCGTTTAACCAAAGTTAACTTTACTAATGCAATTTTAGAAGGAGCATTTGCCACCAATATTTTAGTACAAGGGGCCATTATTGATGGGGCAGATTTTACCGATGTATTGTTAGATCCTAAAACAGAAAAATATCTATGTACCATCGCCACAGGAACAAATCCTATTACAGGAAGAAATACTAAAGACACTTTATACTGTCCTTAGATGCTAGGGTGGGTTATATGGGGATAATTTAGATTATACTGTTAAGGTCTAAAAATTCTTTATAACCCACCATTATATAAATTTTTCCTGCTTTTGACTAACCTTAAATTTATTTTTATTAACTGCATCAAACATAGAGTTAACAACAGAAACAACACAAGGTACTGCAACTGAGTTTCCTACTAATTTTCTAGCTGCTGAATAAGAACCAATTAATTGAAAATAATCAGGAAAACCTTGTAAGCGGAGCATTTCTCTTTCTGTTAAACGACGTTTACCATTGACTAAAAGATAATTGTAAGAAGCTCCTGCTCTCATGGCACAAGAATAAGGATAAGCACTAATATGCCCTCCTTTATTTTCATGCCAAATTGTAATTTCATGCTGAGTATTTTTCTTATATTTAGCTAACCTTTTTTTTGTATGTTTTCAGAAGCATAGTAAAATTCTGAGACAGATTTTTCTATTATTTCTGATAATGGTTTCCTAGATATATTCGGCTTTTTAAAAGTAAAATTAAGGGGGTCTCGCAAGCCAATAATAAAAATTCTTTCTCGTTTTTGAGGTAAGCCAAAATCTAAAGCATTTAAGACTTTATACTCTGTATAATAACCCAAATCAGATAAAATTTCTAAGATAGTGTTTAAGGTTTTTCCCTTATTATGTCCTACTAATTGTTTAACATTTTCTAATATAAAAGCATAGGGCTTATGATAGTCAAGAATTCTAGCAATATCAAAAAATAAAGTCCCTCTTGTATCTTCAAAACCCTGAAGCTTACCACAAATACTAAAAGTTTGACAAGGAAAACCTGCTAATAAAAGATTATGATTAGGAATTAACTCTACAGGAATTTGTGTTATATCTCCTTGGGGTTTATCCTTAAAATTAGCTTCGTAATTTTTTTGAGCATCAGCATCAATATCAGAAGAAAAAACACAAATTGGTTTGATTTTATGCTCTTTAAATTTATAGTGAGAGCAAACTAACTCTAAAGCAATCCTAAAGCCTCCAATTCCACAAAATAGATCAATATATTTTAGTTCTAAATTAGAATTCTTACTATTTGAGTTACTGGTAAATAACATTAAAAATATAAAATCAGCTATTTAGTATAATTATAAACCCAATTTCTAGGAAAGGTGGGCATTGCCCACCCTACATTTTAAACGTTCCAGTTAACCCAATCTTGAGGTTTCAAGAAGGTATTATATAACTCAGCTTCGGGGGTATTTGGTTCGGGATCATAACAGTATTCCCAACGAACCAAAGGAGGTAAAGACATTAAAATAGATTCTGTACGACCATTAGTTTGTAAACCGAAAATTGTGCCGCGATCGTACACTAAATTAAACTCTACATACCGTCCCCGACGATACAATTGGAACTGTCTTTGTTTGTCCTCATATTCTGTGTTACGACGCTTCTCAACAATGGGAAGATAAGCAGTTAAAAAAGCCCGTCCACAGTCATTAACAAAAGCAAATAAATCTTCCCAAGTACGGTTTTCTTGAGGGGGTAATTGATTGCTATATTTGGCTGCTGCCTTATCAGCATGGGGACCACGATATAAGGGATCGGTTCCATCCTGATAGTCAAAGAAAAGACCACCTACACCGCGGGTTTCTTGACGGTGTTTAAGATAGAAATATTCATCACACCAAGGTTTAAACACCGAATAATATTCAGGGTGATGTTTATCACAAGTTTCCTTTAAAGTTTGATGAAACTGTTTTACATCTTCAGCAAATGGGTAATAAGGAGTTAAGTCAATACCACCCCCAAACCACCAAACAGGCCCCGCTTCAAAATAACGATAGTTGAGGTGAACCGTGGGAACATAAGGGTTACGGGGATGCAATACCATAGAAGTCCCTGTGGCGTAAAAACCGTGTCCCTCTGCTTCGGGACGCTGTTTTAAGATGGATGGGGGTAACTGTTTTCCCCATACTTCTGAAAAATTAACCCCACCTTGTTCTAAAAAATTACCATCTCTGATAACACGGGAACGGCCACCTCCACCTTCTTCTCTGTCCCAACTATCCTGACGAAAGGTACTCCCGCCGTCTGCTGTTTCGAGTCCCTGACAAATTTCATCTTGAAGGGTTTTCATAAAATCACTAACCCTTGTTTTCGCGTCCGTGGGGGGTAAAGAAGTTTGTTGAGGAGTGGTAACGTCTGCTGTTATTGGGCTCATAATTTCTTTTTAACACCTATCCTGAAACATTTAACCGTAACTTGTCCATCAGTGACAAAGTTACACCTATTGATTAATCTAAGGCTTAGTGGGTCAAAAGTATTATTAAGTTTGGTAAAGACTAGAAAGTTCAAAGACCTAGAATCAATCTAGCAATGGAAAAATAAATTAACACCCCAACTACATCTACTGCTGTAGTAATAAAAGGGGCTGACATCAAGGCAGGATCAAGACCAAAAGAGCGAAATACAAAGGGTAAAGCTGAACCTGCAACAGAGGCTAAAATAGCGATCGCCACTAAGCTAATACCAACACATATAGAAACTAACCAGTTACCTTGTAACCCATAAGCCCAAACCGTAGCTAATAAACCCAATGCTAACCCTAATAAAGCCCCTGCCATCAACTCTCTTAAAATAACCTGTCCAGCACCAAGATCCTTGATATCGTCAGTGTTTAAACCACGAATAACCACCGTTGAAGACTGAGCGCCAACATTGCCCCCTGTGCCTGTTAAAAGGGGAATAAACGCCGTGAGAATGGCCATTTGTTCTAGTAAACCCACTTGGGATTTAATAATGGTGCCGGTGACAGTATTAGTCAACAGCAAAATTAATAACCACATCACCCGTTTACGAGCTACTGTCAATAAATTAGTCTGAAAGTAGTTATCTCCATCAGCTTGAACCCCACCTAAAGCATAAATGTCTTCGGTGGCTTCTTCTTCTAAGATATCGATGACATCATCAACGGTAACAACCCCCACTAATCTTTGTTCGTTGTCCACCACGGGAACAGCTAATAAGTCGTAGCGTTGGATCACCCGGGCTACTTCTTCTTGATCATCGATGGTGTTGACAGAAACTATATCTTTGGTCATGATCTCCTCTAAACTTATGTCTGGGGAAGATAAAACTAAATCTCTTAGAGAGACAATGCCTACTAAACGACGAAAGCCATCGGTTACATAAAGATAGTAAACAATTTCTGAGGCAGTGGCTAAGGTTCTAATTTTTTCTAGGGTTTGCCCAACGGTTAAAGTTTGTTTGAGGGAGATATATTCCGGGGTCATGATGCGTCCGGCGGTATCTTCCTCATAGCCTAATAATAAAGCCGTGTTTTGCCGTTCTTCGGTGCTTAACTGTTCGAGTAAACGACGCACTACCTTGGCCGGTAACTCATCAAATAAACGGGCCCGATCGTCCGGGGACATTTGGTCCACAATATCCCTAACTTCCTGTTGTTTGAATTGTTCAACCAAAGATTGTTGAACCGTGGAATCTAAATTTTCATAGACGGCGATCGCTTCTTCTTTCAGCAATAAACGGAAGGCGATCACCTGCATTGACTCCGGTAAACCTTCGATAGCTTCGGCAATATCTACCGGTTGCACGGGAACCAAGAGGGCTTTTGCCCCTTGTAAATTACTTTGTTCTAATAATATGGCTAATTGGTTGCACACCAATTGACGCAACTCTTTACGGTTATTGGATTGTAGGGTAGTTACAGGTTCATTCAAAGTTTACCTTTTCCTTGCGCCTAGTCATAACGATATTAGCAAAACTTGACCTTGATGAGAAACAAACAGTCTCCCAGTCTCCCAAGTCTCCCCTTAACTTACCGCTATATAAAACTTACTCAAACTTACTTATTAAGTTTTTAGGCTCATGATAACTTGGTTTGAGTCTATTTTACTTCCTGCTTCATCCAAGGGAGTCGGCTCTGACTTGTCCACAGGCGTAACTTTGGTCGTAGCTCGGCCTAGTTTTTCCAAGTTTTTTGCTGCGTTTAAATCCCTATCTATTTGATAATGACATTTTCCGCAACAAAACACTCTTTCAGATAATAGCAATGAGTCTTTTTTTTTCTCCACAGTTATAACAAGTTTTACTAGAAGGATAAAACCTATCTGCTACCACAAGTTTTGACCCGTATAATTTACTTTTGTATTCCAACTGTCTTCTGAACTCATAAAACCCCATATCTGCTATTGCTTTCGCTAATTTATGATTAGCCATCATTCCTGATACATTCAAATCTTCTATCACATTTACTGCGTGGTTTTTGCTTAAGTTTGATGTCAATTTATGTAATGTATCTTTTCTGAGATTAGCAATTCTTCTATGCAGTTTCTGAACTTTTAATTTAGCTTTTTGGTAGTTAGACGAACCGAAGCTTTTTCGGGTTAATTCTCTTTGAAGTTTAGCTAATTTACCTGACAGCTTTCTATAAGAGTATGCTCCTTCAAAAACTTTTCCTGTAGATAGTGTGGCTAAGGTTTTTATTCCCAAATCTATCCCTACTACATCTACTTCTTTGTCGGTAGTTATGGAATCTATCTCTATTCTAAAAGAAATAAACCAACGTTCAGCTTCTCTGCTAATAGTGACATTTTTGGGTTGATGAATAGTAGGTAATCTCTCATAAGTTTTCAGTTTTCCTATGACGGGTACTTGGATTAAATGAGAAGATAGAATGCGGATAGTTCCATCTAAAGTAAAACTATCATGTCGTCCTTTCTTCTTGAATTGTGGTCTTTTTTTCTTTTTGTTAAAGCAATCACGCCAAGCAAAGGCTAAATGTCTCAGGGCAAATTGTGGAGCGCATTTTGACACATCATAATACCATTCATTCTGCGGTTTAACTAATTTGTTTAACCATTTGTGTAAATCAATTGCTGTAGGAAATTTTATTTTTTCTGAGTCTGAACAATTCTTATTATGGTCTAAAATAGCCAGACACAAATCATTGCCCCAATTGTAAGCATGACGAGCGACACCCGCATGACGAGCCAGTTGTTGACGTTGGGTTTGATTTAATTTAAGTTGGGTCTTAAAGCCTAACAACATGGCATTTTTGAGATAATGACCAAAACTGTTGAGTTTAATTGTATCATATTAGGGTTTTAAACACAATAACCTACTTATTTATTAAATATAGCTACTGATATGAGTAATTTTAGATAATATTAGGTATTTTTTTGGGAGCAGCATCAACCCCCTCGTAAAACTTGTAAGTCTTCTTCGTCGAAACTTTCCCTGACTCCATTACGAATTAATTCGGAAAAGTCTTCGTTAGGAACCATAAAACAGAGGGCGTATAAACGATCTTGGCCAATATTTCTAATTTCATGAATACCGGTGGGACGGACTAATAAACTATCCCCTGGATGTAAGGGAATATCTTTCCCATCACAAACCGCTAAACCTTTGCCTTTGAGGATAAAAAACATTTCCACAGCGAAGTTATGGCGATGGGTTGGGGTACTTCCTCCTGGATCAAATATTTCCACACAAACCGTCAAAGAATCATCGGCCATACTGCTATCAAAAACGATCGCTAAACGGTTAGTATCGTGGGGAGTGATGCGAAAGACGAGATAATCTTCAGGGGTTTTGATCACAGGGATCATGCAGTGATCGTTAAGTAAAGCTACATTAGTGTTCATGGTTACATTAAGTGTAAGTGTTCTCCTTATTTGCCTCCCATTCTAAAGGCCATTTTATTAACCTGAGTCTAATATAAGACAATTAATAGATTAAGTAGTAAAAACGAGGAGTCTAAAACACTTATGATTTCTTTTCCAAAATCATAACTCCGAACTCCGAACTCCGAACTCCGAACTCCGATTTCTTAATCGTCTTTGAGCAACCAAAAACCGCTAAATGTTTCTACATCGGGACGAGGTTGAATGGCCAGAAAATGAACTCCTTCAGCTTTATTTTTGGTATCTTCAAACCCCTTCCCTTCTGCAACGCCGCTTTGATCGGTTAAATTTGCTAAAATCCAACTATCGCTCAAGCCGGTTTCTAGGGAAAGAATAGGCAGGGGTTTAGACTTAAACTTGAGAGCAACTAATTCTAAACCTGACATCCAAGCTGCTAAGGGTAGGGCCCGTTGAGAATAGATGATAAACCCAGGAATTTTTGTATCAGGGGAAAGATCGGCTAAAGCGAGGGGAAACCCTTCTCCAAAGCCTATATCCCATTCCTTCATCTCCTCAAAGGCCGATGCTTCGAGACTAACAAAGGTCCATTTATCGGAGCGATCGCCTCTCACTGCATCTGGTAATGCGATCGCATCTAGTGCGGGATAAGCGACACTTGCATTGGTTGCTGCTGCTTCGTTGTAACCCTCTTGACTGGGATAAAAGTCTTGTTGACGTTGCTTAAGCCAATGGTTTAGGGTATAGGTACGACGACTGGGAGTAGCCACCAAGCCAGCATCTTCGCAAGCTTTAACAATCATATTATTCATCTGACGACGGAAAAATCGGACTTTGCTGGGTGCTTCTCCTGTTTTTTCCATGGCTGTTTCTATCGCTTCCCTTAACCACATAGAGTTTACCGTCTTGGGGGGACAAAATTGAGCATAACGAAACCCGTCTTCTAACGATCCTTGGCTATCTGTCTGGGTTTCACAGATCAAGACTTCCCATTGTTTCTTTTTATTTTCGTCTAAAATTGGTCGTGAATAAAAATCTAGTTCCCAAACCTTACCCATGATTTACCTTTAATCGTTGAATGACTAATGGTAGTATTTTATCAGAATAGGAAATCAAAAAGTTTTTATTGTTTCAATTATTAATCAATTTAAACTATATGACAAATATCCTCTATGAGTAACCCTATTTATGAATCACAATAACCGAAATCCAGTTCTATTAATTCACGGAATTTATAACACATCTGCTAAATTTAACAGAATGACCAAATATCTTACTAATTTAGGTTGGGAGGTTCATCGTTTGTCTCTTAACCCGAATAATGGGAATGGTCATCTTGAACAATTAGCTCAACAAGTTGACAATTATGTTAATAACAATTTTTTCCCTAAACAACCCATTGATTTAGTTGGTTTTAGTATGGGTGGATTGGTAACTCGCTATTATTTACAACGTCTTGGGGGAATTAAAAAAGTTCAACGTTACATCAATATTTCTGCCCCTAATAATGGAACAATGACTGCTTATGTATTACCTAATCCAGGGATTAAACAAATGCGTCCCAACAGTCAATTTTTACAGGACTTAAACAAGGATATAGAAACAACTTTAAATCAGATTGATGTCACCGTGATTTGGACTCCTTTTGATTTGATGATTTTTCCGCCATCTAGTTCTAAAATGGGGATAGGAGAAGAGATTAAATTACCTGTTTTAATTCATGAACAAATGGTGAGACATCACCAACTACTAAAAACTGTCTCTGACTCCCTCTCTAAACCTGTTAAAATATGAAAAAGTAAAATTATTAAAATATGGATTCTAAGTTAGAACAATTTCAACTAAAATATCAAGAAGGACAAGCATTATTAGACAGAGGACAATATCGTAGTAGCGTCAAAACCCTCGAAGAAGCTAAATCATTGGTTAACCCATCTTCAAAATTAGGAGGAGAAGTTCAACTTTCTTTAGTGACTGCTTATCAAGGAATTAATAAGTTAGAGGATGCCATCGCCCTTTGTCAAGAGTTAACCGCTCACCCTAACTTAGCTATTCGTCAACAAAGTCAACGTATATTATATATTCTCAAAGCCCCTCAATTAAAACGTCCTGAAGAATGGATGACAAAAATTCCTACAACTACTAACACAGAAGATAACCCAACCCCCCGTTATATCCAAGCGAAACCTGTTACTAAACCCTTGGAAAAACCATCTCTGAACCTAGAAGATACTACTCAAATGGACACCAAGGATAACGGGTTTATTGGCTTAGCTTTAGGATTATTTGTTGTCATCATTGGTGGGTTAATTTGGTTAAGTTAACTTTTTGTTGTTTCCAATGAGTCGATAATCCCTAATAATTCCCGTTCAAAAGTGACTTGTGAGCGGTTGGTTTTTCCTCCAAGATAACAACGTTCATCTTCCTGTAATACCCAAATTTGGGAATGAGAAACATAACTCATAATCACACCCATCATCAATAAACCAAAACCAGCATAAACAAAAGGAATACCAGGATCTGCTTTAATTTGTAACCCTGTACTACCAATTAATTGATGAATTTTTAGTTTTACCCCATTGATATCTAAGATCATTCCAGGTCTAACTGCACTGTAAAGATCCCCTTGTTGATCGTAAACCATCATGGTTCCTTGTAAGTCTTTGGCTAACAAAGAAACTCCTTCGCTTAGATCGGTTTTTGTGGGTATCCAAGTCCCCCAAATTCTCCCGTTTCCATTAGTATTTAAAGGAGCCATAGGTAATTGAAAAATAGGACTATTATTAACCTGCGCTTGAACAGCCGCAATTCCCCAATCAGTTTGATAAAAAGTAACCCCACCATAACGTAAAGGTTCATTAACATATATTTTTTTATGCTTTAATTCTTCCCCATCGTTATTAATCACGGAAAGGTCAGAATAAAACTGATCAATTGTTCCGTCTGGGGTATAGTCAATCCAAAAACGGTTCACCCGAATTCCCCAATTTTGCGGTATTTGCGGTTGAGATAAGGGACCTGCTTCGATAATATTATTAACCTTAAACTCAGAACCACCGGGAACCATCGCTTGGGCTAAAAATCCTGTTAATGCCCCCCAAATAGCACCCCCCAAGATGATTAACATAGCAGCATGAACTACAATGGGGCCTATTCTGCCGATAATGCCTTTTCTGGCATAAATAGATTGATTTTCTTGAAAGGTTTTATAGCCTTTTTGTTGTAAAGTCTCGTTAACCGAAGCGAGATTATCAACGTTTAATTGTGTACTTAAAGCTAACTTTTGAAACTGTCGGGGTTTCTGGTAAAATTTCCACTTTCTTGCTGCTTTTAGTGCCGGAAATTGACGGGTGAAGGTACAAGCTGTTAGGCTAGTGCCGAAAAGAACTAAGATCGATAAGAACCACCAGGTTGTATAAACATGGTTGAGTCCTAATATTAAGATAACTTTCCAGGTTAAAAAGCCAAATAAGGCCGGATCTTCTGGATAGTTTTCTTGGTAAAAAGGGATGCTTTCTCCCTGTTCGATAACAGTTCCGCTAATACTAAATACGGCGATCGCTAATAGTAAAACAATGGCTAAGCGAAGATCCGCGACTGTTTTGATAAGTTGTCGCCACGCTTGTTTTAGTGAAGACAGATTTTCTGTGGTTTGAGGAGAATCAGATATAGTCATATTTCACAACAATTCTTACTTCAATTATAAACCAATAGCTCCATTATTTGCTAGGTTTATTATATTTATTTCCTCTATCAAGATATGATTGGAGGAAGAAATTATTATCTAAGTTTGGGGAAGATAATTTAACTGGTTTAAACCCTTTAACATGATAATTTTAGGAGAAGTTATTTAATGGTAAGCGAGATAACAAGGAAAACATCCCGAATACGATTAAAGAAACTCCACTTACAGGATTAATCCAACTGGACCAACGACGTAATTCTAACAACTTTTTCAGGGTTGCTGTAAAGGTTCCTGCTAAGATTAAAGGCAGGACATAACCCACGGTGTAAGCTAATAATAATACACCTCCTAAAATTAAGTCTTGTTTAGTGGCAACCCAAGCTAATAATGTTGCTAAAACTGGGGTACTGCAAGGAGAGGCAACTAACCCAAAAGTTAACCCCAGAGAGTAGGAACGAACTGCCGGAGGAAGCTCCTCAGTAATCCAATTTGTTTCTCCTAAAGAGGGAAATTGAAAGGAAATAACTTCCAAAAGATTTAACCCCATTAAAATTGCGATAATACTCACAACAATGGGTAATCCCACACCAATTTGTCCATAAACTTTTCCTAATGATGCTGCTAGAATTCCTAACCCGGCTAAAGTAGTAGCTAACCCCAAAGAAAACCAAGCAGATTGACGCATTCCCTGTAACTTTCCTTGAGACTCATACCCTCCAATATAAGCGATGGTAATGGGTAACATAGAGAGCATACAAGGGGTTAAACTGGTTAATAGTCCTGCTAAGAATATGATAGCAATACTAACAAATCCCAGGTGATCAAGCTGTAAAGAAACTAAGCGATTAGCAAATTGTTGAAGGTGATAAATTTCAGTTTGTAAGGAATCAAGCATAAATAAGAGGGTGTGATGGTAGAGTTAGTTATTCTCTCATTATAACTTAATTATTGTGACCTTTGCTGCTATCTGAGCGGAGATTACCTAAAAAATGCCCAATCAGGTATAAAGAACCTGCTATAACAATTACTTGCTGAGAATTTTGTTCATTTGTGGCTTTTTCTAGAGCAGAAAAAATGTTTTTTTCTGGTTTAATTCTTGTTAACTGGGGACATATTTGTTTTGCTAATATTGCTAAATAATCAGGCTTGGCTGTACTATGGTCAGGAACAGGAACTAAATATAAACTATCCTTGGCTCTTAGTAATTCTTGAAAAACTTTATCGTGTTCTTTGGTGGATAACATTCCCATAATCCAAATAACAGATTTATCTAAGGTATCAACGTAATTGCGTAACATTTTCGCAGCCGCAGGATTATGCGCACCATCGATTAAAATAGAATGATTGTGCCATTTAATCCATTGTATTCTTCCCAACCATTGAGTTTTTTTAATTCCTTGCTGAATATGTTTTTTGGTAATATTCCACCCTTGTTGTTGTAAAATTTTTATGGCTTCTATAGCTAAAGCAGAATTGTTTAACTGCATTTTTCCTAATAAGGGCAAAGAATATTTAATGTTTTCATATGTAACCAAATTTTCATCTATTAAAGTAGCAGGTTCAATCCAAGTACAGGGAGAATTTAAAGCATCAATATGAGACTGAAAAACTGGTTTGACTTCGTCAGGAACTTGACCCATAATTACAGTACATCCTGACTTAAAAATACCTGCTTTCTCTCCGGCAATATCTGTAATAGTTGGTCCCAACTGTTGCCAATGTTCTCTACTAAGAGAAGTAATCACTGTAGCTAAAGGGCGATGGCAAACATTAGTGGCATCCAAACGACCCCCTAAACCCACTTCTATGACAGCAATATCCACTTTTTGCTGATAAAAATAAACCCAAGCTGCTGCCGTAATAATTTCAAATTGTGTGGGAATATCTTGAGTCGTATTAATGGAGTTTTTAATCTTAATTAAAATAGTTTCTAGTTCAGATTCTGCAATAGGTTGATTATTAAGACAAATTCTTTCTGTCCAATCAATTAAATGGGGAGATGTATAACGTCCTACTCTATAACCAGCTTCCGTTAAAATAGAGGATAAATAGGCACAAACGGAACCCTTCCCATTTGTCCCCCCAACATGAATAATGGGAATATGTTGATGAGGATTATCTAATTGAGCTAGTAAAGTTTTAATCCGATCTAACCCTAAGTGAACACCAAAACGCTGAAAGCTTTGTAGGAGAGAAGTAATACTCATTCGTTACCTAGCTAAAGATTAAATATTTCCTAATTTTCTAACATAGAGTGGTCAATGGACAAAAATAAACGCTACACTACACACAACCCTAGTTAAATATACCAGCATGGAAGGTGAGGAGCAGGACTGTTTTAGAATAAACTATTAGAAAAATTTATTAAGTACCTTTTCTAATAAAATTTCAACTTATCTGTGAACCAATCCAGAAAAGCTGTGTATAATGGGGTGGTGAGTGAGGCTATGAACTCTGTAGTCAATCTATATGGTGTGAGGAAAGCTGAAAATGCTAAAATCGTTATGGAAAACCATGCTGGTTAGTCCAGCAGTTCTGGGGATGGCTCTTGCGGCCAATTCTGCAAATGCTGAAAATGCCCCATCATCCTTGTTTAGTGAAAGTGCCACCCAAGGCTTAGAAATTGCCCAGGCACAGGATGAATTATTAGAAAAGCTTGAAAATTACAGCCAAGAGGGTCTCTCTAACAACGCCAACGAGCAGGTTACCAGCGTCAGTGAGCTACGGGACGTTTCCCCCACTGACTGGGCTTATGAAGCATTAAGAAGCCTAGTTGAGCGTTACGGTTGTATTGTGGGTTATCCCGACCGTACCTTCCGAGGCAACCGCGCTACCTCCCGTTGGGAATTCGCCGCAGGTTTAAACGCTTGTTTAAATACAATGGAACGTTTAATCCAAGAAAATGTTGCGGTACTTCGGGAAGATATCGAAAAGCTCAAACGCTTAATGCAGGAATTTGAAGCAGAATTAGCTGCTTTGGGCGCTCGTGTAGATAACTTAGAAGGACGGGTTGCTTTCTTAGAAGATCACCAATTCTCCACCACAACCAAGTTGGTTGGGGAAGTAATCATGGCTGTAACCGCGGCTGGTGGTAGTCGTTCTTCTGAAGATAACCAAGCAGTATTTCAAGACCGTATTCGTTTGAGCTTCAACACCAGTTTCAGTGGAGAAGACCTCTTAGTTACCCGTTTATCAGCCAGTACAGGTACAGGAACAGACCGTTTCACCTTAAACGAGCCTAACCTACGGGTTCTCAACCCCAACACTGGTCAACCCATTGGTATTGCCTTCGCAGAAAACACTTTAATCAACCCCACTGCGACCCAAACCTTTAACATTGGTCCCCGTCGTAACGAAGAGAATAACGATGTAACCATCGACTGGGTTGGTTATTATGCTCCCATTGAGCCGTTAGAAGATTGGAAAATCAACACCTACGTCGCTCCTTGGGGTGGACGTTGGCACCACTTCGTACCTACCTTAAACCCCTTCTTCGAGGATTTTGACGGTGGTAAAGGTTCTTTAAGTACATTTGCTCAACGTAACCCCATCTACCGCATCGGTGGTGGTGGTGGTGCTGGTATGAGCTTCCAACTTGGTTTCCTGGAAAGTTTACTTGGTCCTACCTCTGTTAGCTTCGGTTATTTAGCAGGTACTACTAACGATCCTTCTTTAAACGGTGGTGGAGATGGATTTGAGGGTAACTGCGATGGTAACTCCCGATTAGTTAACGGTATTAACCCGGCAACTTGTCAAGAATACGCTGAAAGTGCTGGTGGTAACGGTTTATTCAACGGTAACTACGGTGCTTTGGCTCAAATCAACGGTAATCTTTTTGATATATTCAATATTGCGTTTACTTACGTTCACGCTTACCACAAACCTGATTCACCCATCTTTGGTCAAGGTATTCCTACCGGTCCTGGGGAAGTGGGAACCTCGTTTGCTAACTTCTCTCGTTCTGAGTTAAACAACGCCTTTGCTCTTGGTTCTGTTGGAGAACCTGGAACCCCTACCGACGTTTATAACACCAACGGCACAAACTCCAACGATCCCCTACAGGTTAACCCCTTTGACATTGGTGGTAAAGTAACCAACAGTTATGGTGGTCAGTTAACCTGGCGTGTTGCTGAATGGTTGAACTTCAGTGCCTTTGGTTCATTCACCAACGTTCGTTTCATGGGTCGTGGTAAGAGTGCTGAGATTTGGACTGGTGGTGGCGGTTTCGCCTTCCCCGATCTCTTCAAAGAAGGAAACCTCTTAGGTATCTTTGCAGGGGTTCAACCCTATCATGGTGGTCGTCAACGTCCTTACTTGGGTCAAAGACAAGGTTTCTTTAACCTTCCTAGTCGTAACCCCATCACTGCAGAAGTCTTCTACCGTTACCAACTTACTGATAACATTTCTCTGACTCCTGGTGTTATTTGGATCTCTAACCCCGACCAATTTGTTAACATCCAAGGTGCTGACGATGAAGTAATTGGAACCCTTCGTGGAACCTTCTCTTTCTAAACTCTGATCACCCTAATTTGATCTAAGCTCAAGTATTTGTTAACCCTGCTGTGTGCAGGGTTTTTTGTATTATCGTTGAACCAGTAGTGCAGATTTTAGCGATCGCCTGTGAACCTTCTGAAAAATCAAACAGCCCTATAAGTCATTGGGACCTTTTCCTGAATAGCTTGACCAGTTCCTCCACAGAAAACACAAGTTTCCTCTCTTTGGATATCTCCAGTACAATCTCGGATCTCGATGTATCCTTTTCCTTCACAATGATGGCAGTCTTTTTGTTGTTTCATGATTTTTTTAAATTAGCTTAATTTTGATTATTTTATAATATACTAATTGTTCTAAGAAATCTTGTCTAAGTTCTTGTTTTGAGATTTGATCGTAATTAATCTCTGACATTAAATTATCTCTCCATTAGGGATTATTTCAAAATATAGTGATCTATTTAATTAGCTGAGGGTTTTAACTTTAGCGATCGCATCTTCAAGATCAGGTAGTTTTTTTCCCGATTTTTGAGCAGTTTCTAACCATAACTCTCGAACAATCATTAATTCGTGCAAGGTATCTTCTAGGGTTTCTCCTTGTGCAAGACATCCTTTTAAAGCAGGTATTTCAGCAACAAACCCTCCTTCTTCACAGGGATAAATAACCATAGAATAATTCATGTTTACTCTCCTTCAATTAATTGGATAACTCTTTTTTGATTTAATAGCTTGTTCTATTTTTAAATCAAAATCAGGGTCACCAACTTTTGTAATAACTTGTTTTGGTTGTTGATTTCGTCTTTGTAAATAAGCTTGTAAAGTAGATTGCTCATTTTTATGTTCTAAGAAATATTTTCTAAGTTCTTTGTCTGACATTTGAGCATAATTAATTTCTGACATTAAATTACCTTCTCATCTTCTATAATTTTTACTTTTTGATAGAGACTATCTTAGGATTAATTGGTTCAAAGTGTAGTATCATAAATTGGTCAGCACTGAGTCCAAGAGATTCGTAAGTTCGTCCATTGCGATCGCTAAATTCAACCTCATAAGCTGTTCCATCGGCTAAAATATCAACAACTGTGCCGACTTGACCTTTAAATAGTTGCTCTTCAGGAAGATCAACAGTTAAGGCAACCACATCAAGTAACTTTATTTTATCAGTTTTCATTGTATTTGACCTCCACAAAATTAAAGGGGATAGCAAGTAGTTAATCTTGGAATTTTAGAATTATTTTCGATAATCCAACCTGTTCTAATTATTGCACTTTTGTTTTGCCATTTCAGTGTAAAATCTATGGTATAATTGGACTTTGGATAAAAAACAATTGTTAGCGTAAATTTTACGCTAAACATATCTCCAGAGCTAAAATAGAGAATTAAGGTGATTTTAAAAACTCTCTTTCCATCTTTTTAGGGGATTTTAAATATTAAATAGCTTCATTCAGTTTCGGTTCCAATATAGATATCTAAGTAGCTTTCAGTTAGAGATTGAATGACTCGTTCTAATTCATCAATGAGATTTCTTCTAGTGAGTTTTTCTACAGCATCAATATGAGCAAAACTTCCGGCTCGTCCTAAATATTTATATTTGTTTTTTTTCTCATTATTAGTGGCCATAGGAAAAATTGATTCAGCAGCCTGTAGTTTATAATACCAGTAGATTGTTCCCTTTCCATTAACCTGATAACGAATAATATGACAATTAGCTGGTGCTACTTCCCCTTCCCGTTCAATTTTCTTTATTTTCTGTTTAAGAGAGCGAATTAGACTCTTAATTTGTTTGGCTCTCAGGTGGACATCTTGACTGGTCTTAAGTTCGGAATGTGATGACATTAGCCTTAACTGTAACAAACAACCTCTTTTGATATTAGCGTATATATTCCGCTAATTTATAAGGTAATAAATTTTAAAAATGACCAAAAATGAAACGGCTACGTCTGTCGAGGAATTCCTGGTGTGGAGGTCTAACCTCTTCCAAGGACTAAAAGCTAGAAAAGAAACTATTATAGAATTACTCGATGCCCTCTCCAGTAACCAACAAGCTCACTCAGTCGTTGAATTGTCTCTCAATCCTTTATTTAGAAGAGATTATAACAGTTTATATAGAGGAATTCAAGAGTTTTTACCCACTCAAACTGACCCTAATTATGAACAGAGAATTGAGACTTTATTTTCAGCGGTATCGAGAACAATTCCTCCCACTTCAAAACATTATAACTTATTTGGTATTTACACAACTCCCTGTCCACGACGGTTTGCCGAAACGTTAGCGGATAAAACCTTTATTCATTACCCCAATCCAATTAAGGGAAATAAACCTATTAATATTGGACATTGTTATTCCGTTGTCTGCGCTTTACCTGACCAAATAGACACAGAAAAAGTCCCTTGGGCTGTCCCCTTATCAGGAGAGCGAGTCCCCTCTAAACATAAAGGAGTAAATCAAGGCAATCAACAACTAAAAAAAATCTGGCAAAGTTCTTTATTTTCTGATAAATTATCTGTCTTAGTGGCTGATAGTGACTACAGCCAAAAGGATTTTATTGGGGAACAAGTTAAGCATGAAGACGTAGTTACTATTACAAGAGTTAGAAGTGACCGAGTTTTTTATCGTCAATTTATTCGGGACCCAAATCAAGCCAAAACTTCGGGACATCCCCGTTGGGATGGGGATAAATTTGACCTTAAAGATGACCAAACTTGGACTGAACCTGATGAAGTTCATCATGTTCCCTTTACAACGAAAAAAGGTCGTCAATTAACAGTGACTATTTCGGGATGGAAACAGATGTTAATGAGAGGAACTAAAAACTATAAAATGAACAATCACCCCTTTACTTTACTCCAGATTGTTGTCAGAGATCAAGAAAGAAATAGTATTTGGAAACCTATGTGGCTTATTGTTATTGGTTCTCGGCGCGATGAGTTAAGTTTAGTTGATTGTTATCAGTGTTATCGACAACGTTATGACATGGAACATCTTTTTCGATTTGGTAAACAAAGATTATTGATGACATCTTATTTAACTCCCGATGTACATCATGAAGAAAATTGGTTTAAACTAACACTTCTTTCTTATGTAAATTTGTGGGCTGCCAGAAAATTAGCTGTGGTTTTACCCCGTGATTGGGAACAGTATTTGAAGACTAATAAATCCATCAAAATCACCCCTAGTCTAGTTCAAAGAGACTTTTCAAGAATAATTACGACCTTGGGGACTTTCGCCAAATTTCCCAAACGTCGAGGTTTTTCTTCCGGACGTATTAAAGGTTACAAAAAAGCCCCACGAACTCGTCAGGATGTTATCAAGAAAGGGAGCAAAAAATCAACTAAAAACTTAAAAGCTCCTTAGTTTTCCTCAGAATCTATAGATTAGCCCTATTTGTCAGCCAATTTTATTGACTGATACAGAGCCGATATTTTGGGATTTTAGTTTAGCGTAAAATATACGCTAACATTTTTTTTTGTCCAAAGTCCAAGTATAACGTTGACCATATTTATCCTTTCGTCCTAATTTGGGTTTGCTGAATAAAAGCAAAACCCTATTCTTTAAAAGGTTACACCCATATTCGCGATCGCAAAAAAGATCAGCTTTGTCGGCTACAAACCGCTATAATTGGTAGAAACCCCTCCCAGTTGTTGGTCAAGAACAAATGTATCGAAAAGAGGAGCAACCTTTACCGCCCCCAGAAAAATTTGAATTACCTTTCGAGGGCAAATTGTCCCCCAATAATCATTGGGTAATCATGGCAGAGTTGATACCTTGGGATGATTTTGAGGAAGAATATGCTAAACTTTTTTCAGCAGAAAAAGGTGCGCCAGCCAAACTATTTAGAATGGCATTAGGGACATTAATTATTAAGTAAAAATTAGGAACAAGTGATAGAGAAACTATAGAACAGATTAGAGAAAATCCCTATCTACAATACTTTATAGGTTTAAATTGTTATCAACAAGAGCCACCACTGGAATCTTCAATGCTAGTTCATTTTAGGAAAAGAATTGATGGAGAATTGATAAACAAAATCAATAAAAAAATAGTAAAAAGAGAAATAGACAAGAGTGATAAAGAAGTAAAAAAAAAGGATTGTCTCCAAGAAAAAGGAGAAAAAATAAAAAATAAAGGTAAACTAATTTTAGATGCGACTTGTGCGCCAGCAGACATCAAATACCCAACGGATTTAGGCATATTAAATCAAGCCAGAATTGAGACAGAAAGAATAATAGATAATCTTTATAAACCATTAAGAGTAAAATTGAGAAAAAAGCCGAGAACTTCTAGAAAAATTGCTAGAAAGGAATACTTAAAAGTAGCTAAAAAACGAAAAGTATCTTATCAAGAAAGAAGAAAAGCTATCGGGAAACAGTTAAAATACCTTAAGAAAAATTTAGGAAATATAGAAGACTTAATTCAAGCTGGGGCTTCCCTGGAAAATCTGAGTAAAAGACAGAAAAATTGTCTAGAGACTATCAAAAAAGTTTATGAACAACAACAGTCAATGTGGGAGAATAAGACCCAGAGTGTTCCTCAAAGAATTGTAAGTTTAACTCAACCGCATATTCGTCCAATAGTGAGGGGAAAAGCAGGAAAACCAATAGAGTTTGGAGCTAAACTCTCAGTAAGCTGTGTAGATAACTATGTGTTTCTAGACAAAATAAGTTGGGAAAACTTCAATGAATCTTGTTATTTAAAAGAACAAGTAGAAAAGTATAAAGAAACGTTTGGCTATTATCCCGAATCCGTCCATGTAGATAAAATTTATCGAACTAGGGAAAACAGAAATTGGTGTAAGGAAAGAGGGATAAGAATCAGTGGTCCGAAGTTAGGAAGACCTCCGAAAAATGTCAGTGAAGAAGAAAAGAAACAAGCCCACTCCGATGAATGCTTCCGTAATGCTATTGAGGGAAAGTTTGGACAAGCTAAACGAAGATTTAGCCTAAATCTCGTGATGACAAAACTCCCTGAAACCGCCTTTCATTAATTTTGATTATACTTTAAACAATTTTTATGTACTAAAACTTATTGATTTGTCAGAAAATTCTTGGTCAAAAATGGCATAAATTTTGGAGAAACTTTTTCAGCAAACCCTAATTTAGCATCATGGGTTTTGATTACCTTGAAAATAATTTGACGTAATTCTTCAGCATTATCAGTGTTCATTCCTAAAATTGACGAAAATAAACGAGCTTTATGCTTCCCATGATCATGATCGGGGTTAAGACAGTAATCACGCAGTTTACGAATATCAACCTTAGCATTATCAACATAAGGCAGTAGATTAACGATAAGAGTCTTCTCCTTCAAGAATAATAATTATCAATCTTACCGTAGGGTGGATTAGCGGTAGCGTAATCCACCAGAAAATAGGTGAGAATAATAACAAGGTTTTGGTGCATTACATTTCATTAATGCACCCTATAAAAGAGCTAATGAACCCTTATATAATAGCTATAATTTCAACATCTAGGTCAATGTTTTCAACTGGTGCGTTATTTGGATTATGTGCATAAAGAATAAAAGACTCTTCCGTTATAAAGCCAACTGTTAGGATTATTTCAGCACAATTTTAACCAGAAATATGTCCCACAATAGCAGCTTTAGGTTTAGAATCTAGGGGCGATTCTTTCCAATTAATTAATTTTTCCCAGGCTTTAGGATGGTTTTCACTTGAAGAAGGTTCTAACTTTTGTATAGAACCTTGATAAGTCTGAATCATCAATTTATGATTTTTATTTAATTGTTTTGTAACCCATAATAGCCAATATAAAATCAACAATATTCCTAAACCCAAAACAACAAATACAGCTTTTACATCCCCATAAAATGCGTTTGCTCCGTAAGATAGTAAAACAGTAATAAAACCTAAAATACCTGAGTATGTCTTTAATTCATTCAACATATTCTTTTAAAAGCTAAGGTAATTTAATTGTAAACGAATAAGGTGGACTCAAAAAAGCCCACCCTAAACTAACAATTAAACTTTCTCTCGCAACTTATCTAAAACACTAGGATCAACTACCGTAGACTTATCACCAACAATGTCTTGATCCGCTGCTATTTGACGTAAGAAACGTCGTACAATCTTACCCGATCGCGTCTTGGGAAGTGCTTCAGCAAACTGAATAGTACCCGGACGAGCGATCGCACCGATCTCACTGACAACGTGCTGCTTTAACTCCTTATTTAACTCATTACTGGGACTGTAATGATTTTCTAGGGTAACAAAAGCATAAATATCTTCCCCTTTGATCTCATGGGGAACTCCAACCACCGACGCTTCAGCCACCGCAGGATGAGACACTAAAGCAGACTCTAACTCCATCGATCCCAAACGGTGTCCAGAGACATTCATCACGTCATCTACCCGGCCCATAATCCAAAAATAGCCTTTTTCGTCCCGTCGCGCGCTATCACCAGCGAAATAGACTGGTTTACCTTCAACTTCAGGAATAGGGTCCCAATAGGTCTTCTGGAAGCGTTCGGGGTTATTATAGACGGTGCGTAACATACTGGGCCAAGGATGCTTAATAACCAAATATCCTCCGGTGTTATCGGGAACTGCATTACCGTTTTGGTCCACCACATCGGCTATAATGCCAGGGAATGGTCGTGTAGCTGATCCCGGTTGGGTGGGTGTTGCGCCGGGTAACGGGGTGATCATTACACCTCCGGTTTCGGTTTGCCACCAAGTATCCACAATAGGGCATTTTTCCCCACCAATAACGCGGTGATACCAGATCCAAGCTTCGGGGTTGATGGGTTCTCCTACTGTTCCCAATAAACGCAAAGAGGAGAGATCCCTTGCTTGTGGTAACTCTTCTCCCATTTTGATGAAAGCACGAATAGCAGTGGGTGCGGTATAAAAGACGTTGACTCCGTATTTTTCCACTACATCCCAGAAACAACCAGGGTTAGAGGGACGGGGAACTCCTTCGTACATCAAGGAGGTGGCACCGTTGGATAAGGGACCATAGACAATATAACTGTGTCCTGTGATCCAACCTACATCGGCAGTACACCAGTAAACATCGTTGTCTTTGAGATCAAAGATCCATTTTGTGGTCATGTGGGTGTAAAGGTTATAACCTCCGGTGGTGTGAACAACGCCTTTAGGTTTCCCTGTACTGCCACTGGTATAGAGGATGAAGAGGGGATCTTCGCTATCCATTACTTCTGCATCGCACTTAGGGGAGGCATCTTTTTGGAGATCGTGCCACCAATAGTCCCGTCCTGAGACCATGGTAATGTCTTGTTTGGTCCGTTGTATTACAATCACTTTTTGGACGCTAGAAGCACCATTTTCTAGGGCTTTATCCACTTCTGATTTTAGGGGAACGATCTTATCTTTGCGGAAACCTCCATCAGCAGTGACGACGACTTTGGCCTCTGCATCTTCTAAGCGATCGCGTAATGCTTCGGCACTAAACCCCCCAAAAACGACGCTATGGGGCGCACCTATTCTAGTACAGGCTAACATAGCGATCGCTGCTTCGGGAACCATAGGCATATAAATACCCACGCGATCGCCTTTTTCTACTCCCATATCTTTGAGGACATTGGCAAACTGACAAACTTCCCGATGGAGTTCCCCATAGGTTAGGGTACGAGAGTCTCCTGGTTCCCCTTCCCAGATAATAGCTGCTTTGTTACGTCGCCAAGTGGTAAGATGGCGATCGAGGCAGTTATAGGACATATTGATTTTGCCGTTGACAAACCATTTGGCAAAGGGTGGCTTCCAGTCTAGCACTTGATCCCATTTTTGAAACCAATGTAATTCTTGTTCTGCTAGTTCTGCCCAAAAGGTTTCGGGATCGCTTTTGGCTTTTTCGTACAGTTGCTCATAGTCTTGAAGACTTTTTATATGTGCGTTATTAGAAAAGTCCGCAGCAGGAGGAAAGACTCGGTCTTCATGTAAGATCGATTCAACGGTATTTTTTTCAGAGGATGCGACCATAATATAGACCTCAACCAAGGTTTATGTAATCTTTATAATTGTAAGTCGGAAGTGATTACTAGAAAAGGTTTTAAGGGATTTACAAAAATTAATAAAAAAATCTACTTTTTTATCTGACTCTTTATATTAAATAGATAAAGATTCTATTTTAAAACAACCCTTCATTTTAATTTTAATAGTTAAACCAAATTTTTAAAATCCGTAGGGTGGGCAAATGCTGAAGACAGAGGATGAGGACACTTAATAATTAATTTTGCCCACCTTCATCATGATCATCGTGGAAAACCATTGACAACATTTTAATTTGCCGAAAAATTATCCCCTTCACTATTAAAGTGAAGGGTTGTAATCATTCAAAAGTAATAAATACTTCTATTACTTGATCTTTTTCCAAACCAGTGTACTGAGCATTAATAGTTTTTCCTATTTCTACTGGTATCAATGGAGTTATACTACCCAATGATAATAAATCGCCTTTTTTTAAGGTTTTTCTTTGAGCTTTTAATTGTTCTTTTATCCAGAAAACTACATTTAAGGGATCGCCTAATAAAGCATTACTGTTTCCTTGAGCAATAATTTCTCCTGACTCATCTATTAACTTAACCGAAATATCCTTAAGCGTATCTTTGTTAATATTTCCTCTATCTATAGTAATAACCTCACCAACAACTCCTAATCTCGCACCGGCATTAATTGCTATCAACATTTCAGCATTAACCTTGATATTTTTATCATAAACTAAATCAGGTAATTCGAGAAAAGGAATTACTGCATCTAAATGTTTTAATGTGTCTTGAGGCGTGGTTACTTCGTTAATTTTTTCACTAGCAACTCTCACCATTAAATCCCCTTCTATCATCGGTTTAGCACCAAAATTAGCAGGAATTGTTATTCCTGAAGGTAATAGCATATTCTCTAATAATATTCCTAGTAGGGGTTCCTTAACTTTAAAAGTTTCTTGCGCTTTTTTATTGGTTAATGCTGCTTTATAACCAATTAATTCACCTTGAGAAGAACTTAAGATATTGATTAATTTTTCTTGTATACTGTTTGCGTCTTCCCATGTCAAGTTATGGTTAAACTCTGTAATACTTTGCTTAGTTAAATAAGCATCAGCAATTTTTTTTGCAATATTTTCAATCTCCCTAAAAGATAAATTACTGAGTAAGATTGATAAATCATCTTGATTGTTTTCATCAATAGTCTGGGTTTGTGCTGTAACAGTTAAAAAAGGGAATAAAATAAGAGAAAAGACGAAAAATAATTTTATTTTTTTCATAGATAGCAGTCAATGATGATATGTAAAAAGTGAAAATATGTCAGGACATAATAGTATTATTTCCCTACGAATGCGTTTTTTTAGGGGTTTAACACTGAGGGTAGTCGAAGTGTTAAACGCAGAAAACTGATTGCTAGATAAGGTTTAAAGAACAATTATCCCTAAATTTTCGTCTATCATTGAGTATATTATAATTGAATGCCTTAATTATAACCATTACCTATGTTAGCTAAAAGATTTTCTTCTATTCACACCCCTGCATGGATAATTCTAGGATTAATATGGTTAGGAGGTAATTTATGCGATCGCTTATGGTTAATCTTAGATCATTCTCTTCCTGCTTGGGATCAAAGTAATCATTTAACTAAGTCTCTACAATATTTTTACAGTTTGAATTCTCCTGAAATTTTCAACGGAGAATGGTGGCGTAATTTTTGGATGATATCTACAAAATATCCTCCTTTCACTTATATTGTTGGTGCCTTTTTTCAGAAGATATTTGGCTTAGGCAACGATCAAGCCCTGCTCTCCAATCTATTATACAACGGAATTTTAATTGTTTCAATTTATTTCATCGGAAAAACTTTATTTAGTTCAGAAGTTGGGTTATGGAGTGCGGGGTTATCGATGTTATTTCCTCGTCTATATCAAACCCGTTTACAGTTTCTGATCGATACTCCCTCAATGACGTTAACCGTTGCTTGTTTTTGCTGTTTAACCTTCTGGAAAGTGGAAACAAATAGACAAAAACAATGGTTATGGACTATCCTTTTTGGATTAGGTTGGGGACTTGCTTTATTAAGCAAACAGAGTATTATGTTTTTCCTTTTTATTCCTTTACTTTACTTAGGTATTACTCATCTCTGGAGTAAAAAGTTGGAAAGAGTTTTACAATTATGGGTTAGTTTTCTTGTCTCTAGTTTACTATGGTTTCCCTGGTATCGAACTAACTGGATTTATTTATTTAGTACGGTACAAAATTCTAATGCTATTCCTGCTACTTTTGAAGAAGATCCACCCCTTAACACTCTCGCTGCTTGGACTTATTATTGGCAAGATTTACCCAAGGCGATCGGTTGGGTTTTATTATTAGTTTCTCTGGTGGGACTATTATTAAATTTCTTGGGAAGATTTCCTAAAAATAAAGAAAAAATTGACAGATCAAAACTTAGAGAAAGTATTAAATGGTTAGGGATTTATTTTGGTGGTTCTTATTTAATTTGTTCGGCAATCTTTAATAAAGATACACGCTATATCATGTCCTATTTGCCAATTTTGGCAGTATTTTTAAGCTATGGTTTAATCCAATGGCGAGGAAAATATAAAGCGGTGCGAGGGGTAACAGTAATCATAGCAATTTTAGTGATGATTACTAACTTATTTCCCATTCCTGGAACTGAAAATTTATCCTTACTTTTGAGTCCTGGAGTTAGTTTTCGTCCCTATTTAGGTCAAGAAATACCTGTGAAAAGTATTATTAAAACCGCACGAGAAACAAATCCTTATCAAATCGTTAATTTAGGAGTAATTGCTAATACTGATTCTATCAACCATAGTACTATAAATTATTATGGACAGTTAGCTGATTTTCAGGTTTACGGCAGAGAATTGGGAAATAAGCAGGATTACATTGACAAAGATAGTAAGTCTTTTGATTGGTTTCTCAGCAAAACAGGGGATAACGGTTTTGCTAGAGAAAATCAATTAAAATTTGCTGATACTTTAGATAATAATCCAAACTTTAGTATAGTTAAAAGTTGGCAAATGCCAGATCAAAGTTTAGTTAAACTATATCACCGTAACCAAATATCGTTTGAGGTTAAACCTCTTGAAAAAGCTATTAATAAAATTAGTTTAGATAAGATTATTTTTCCTGAAGAAGCTTCTGGTAATTTTCCTATTCCTATTACCTATGAATGGTCAGGAAATTGGTCAGATTTACAACAAGGATTAGTATTATTATCATGGTATCCTAAAGAAGCAGATCCTAATCAAGTTACTTGGATACATGATCATGGAATTGGAGCCGGAATGTTATGGGGTAACTTAGCTGAAAATAAAGGATTTAAAGTAACTGAAAACATGGCAATATTCCCAGGTAAAAATATAAAAGATGGTGAGTATATATTAAAAGCAATTTATCTAAATCGTAACACCAATGAAAGTTATTCAATTCCTGTTCCTGATGTAACTTTAAAAATTAATAATAGTCTCGAGCAAATTCCCGCTCCAGAATTAGATTTAAACACGCAATTAAGAGAAATTTCTGTTAATTTAGGTCAAGGAATACCAGGGTTAGATCCTATCTTTAAAAAAGTAGGCCGTCTGAATCAATATGATCCCATTCAAGACTATCTTAAACAGACAGAAATTGCCTTAAAATATCGCTTAAATAATGAGTCCGAAAATCATCAATTAAATTGGAATTATGGTTTAGTATTATCCCAAGTATTACAGGAAAATCCCCAAGGGGCGATCGCTGCTTTAAAACAACTAATTAAAATTGCTCCAGACAACCCCTATCATCATGCTTATCTTGCCTTTGTTTATCTTTACAACTGGCAACCCAAAGCAGCAGAAAATGCCCTAATACCTGCCCTTAAAATTGATCCAAATGTGGAAGAATTTAAAATTTTAAAAGCTATTTCTACAGTAATGCAAGGGAATTTAATCAAAGGATGGAGAATATTATCAATGGATAATCGATAATGGATAATGGCTCATTAATTAATATGGTTTGAATGTTACTTGCTAACAATTTTTTTCATCACTTTTCTGAGAAATAATCTAGCCATTTTCATCTTAGTCAAGTCATTAATATCTCCTAAAAATTGTTGCTTATGGTCAAAGAAGAAATTGATTTCTGATAAAATAATCTCTAATCGTTTAATAATATTATTACTACGATATTCTGCTAAAATATGGGAAGATAAGCTTAATTTTTGAGGTGAATTAATTGTTTTTAAAATACGTTTAACATCATACTCTGTTGAATAACCAGCAATTTTATAACAATTAAAACCTGGATCTAAATAATCAGAAAGTCCCCCATTAATACTAGAGAATACTTGACAACCACAAGCTAAAGCTTCCATAGGTTGTAGTCCAAAACCCTCACTAACTCGCTGTTGCGCCCAATATTCTGCTGAGTCATAAAGATAAACTTTAGAACGATTAAAAAGTTGAGATAAATCATCCACAAAACTATTAATAACTGTAACATTACATTGACTTTGTAAGGCAGGTATTAATTGTTTTAATAAATAATCAGATGATTTTCTTGCTTGTACTAAGACATCAATATCTCTAGTTAAATTCAAGTTGCTAAACTCATCAGAAATTTGATTAGGTAAATAGTAGATTAAAGAGTTAGGTGATTTTTGTCCCCAATAGCCCATGGTATTACGACTAACAGTTATAATAGGAACATGAGAAGGTAATCTAAACCCATAACCAGAACTATGGGCATGATAAACGACATTATAAAACTGTAATTTTTTAGCTAATTTAGGAACATCAAAACCCCAACTAATAACAAAAATTATGTCATCTAAATTGTTTTGTTTGAGAACATCGTCTAAATATAAATGATCTTTTTCTTTTTGCCGATAAGTAACAACCTGAGAAGTAACAACCTGCTTAGCTAACTCAAAAGCTTTTAATTCAGCAAAAAGCCCCCCACAAGCAAACTTTTTTCCTGTTCCTGGTACTAAAAAATAGAGTTTTCTCATAATTTATATAACGAATTATGCCCAAAAAGTAGACTAACACAACCTGAGTTGGGAGTCTTTGGTGACGGGGTGACGGGGTGACGGGGTGATGGGTGATGGGAGGGTGTGGGGAGTGAAAAACTGATAACTGATAACTGATAACTGATAACTGATAACTGACTTCACCCCTAGAAAATCATCAGGATATTGTTGTAACATAAGTTTACAAAGCCTATCAGAAATAACTATATGAAATCCTCAAAAACCTCAGAGCAAGGACTGGGATGGTCCCTTGACGAACGAGATCCCAAATTTATAGAAGAGATGATGCCCTACTGGAAATGGTTTTATGACTACTATTTTCGGGTAAAAACTGACGGTTGGCATCATATTCCGCCCCAAGGACCAATTTTACTGGTTGGTTCCCATAATGGCGGTTTAGCATCTCCAGATACTTCCATGATGATGTACGACTGGTTTCGTCGCTTTGGCACCGAACGTTTATGCTATGGGTTAATGCACCAGTCTGCTTGGAAAATGAACTCTCCTGTAGTTGACTGGGCCATGAAGACTGGTGCAGTGCGAGCCCATCCTAGAAACGCTATTGCTGCACTGAGAAAGGGTGCTAGTGTTTTAGTCTATCCAGGAGGTGCAGAAGATGTATTTCGCCCTTACAGAGATCGCCATAAAATTGAATTAGCAGGGCGTAAAGGCTTTATTAAGCTGGCATTACGAGAAAATGTCACTATTATTCCCGTCATTTCTGTAGGGTCCCACGAAACCTTATTTGTGATCGGCGACTGTTACGAACAATTGAAAATCTTGCATGAGTGGGGAATACTTCGCTTGGATAAAGCTGATCCACAAATTTTCCCCATTTATCTTGGCTTACCTTGGGGTATTGCCATTGGACCAGCACCGAATATTCCCCTTCCTATACCGATGCACACCCGTGTTTGTCCCCCCATTGTCTTTGAGCGTTATGGTAGGGAAGCAGCCAACGATCGCGGTTATGTGGATACTTGTTACGATTTAGTGGTGACCAAAATGCAGCAAGCTTTGGATCAATTAGTGATTGATAGTAAAAAAGAATTTCTATGCTAATGCGCTTTCGCTCCCTGAATCACTCATAAACAGACAAGAGGAACCTGTAATGTCGATCATTTGATGGACAAATTGAAAATCAGGGATAGATTGTAAGCCAATAAAATCTATGTCTCCTTGGGGGGTTTGCTTAATACAATCGGGAAATTTTCCCACGATAATCAAGCTTTTAGCTGTTCTAGGAATTCGGCATAAATCTTTTAAACTATTGATATAATTTTCGGTCTCTTGTCTATCTTCTTCTTTATCAATAACTGAAATGATATTTAATTCCCCTTTCCAGGCTTTTGCTAAGCGTAAAGACATCAAAATAGCTAAATCTGTATTCCCTTTCTCTAACCGTTCCATGATGGGTAAATCATCTAGTTGAGGACGAATCCAGAGATTAATAACTTCCATTCTTCCTAACCCTGCACTGGGATGTAATCCTAAGAGCATAACGCCGACTTTTAGTTGCTTTGCTTCTTTAAAAACAGGTAATAATTGCTCCCAGTCACTGGGTTCATTGGGAAACCGTAAAAAAAGAATATTAGGGCGGAAAAATGCGCTTTGTAATGCTTGTAAAGCAGCAATAATTCCTTCGCTTTCTTGTTCCACCCTCATTACAGAAATAGTAGTTAATAGTTTATGGTGACGAAAAGAACTTGCTAGTTCTTGAAGCTGTAATGATAAGTCTCTTTCGTGACTATTCATAGAAATTCCTAAAAGTTGTAATACCATTTTCATAAACTTAGACTACAGATGTTTATCTTGTAGGGGTCAACGGCCGTTGACCCCTACACCGGATGTGTAGCCGGACTTTAGGAAATTGGTATAAAAAGCCTTCCGGTTGGGATAAATCTAATAAGGGTTTGCTGAAAAAGTTTCTCCAAAATTTATGCCACTTTTGACCAAGAATTTTCTGACAAATCAATAAGTTTTAGTACATAAAAATTGTTTAAAGTATAATCAAAATTAATGAAAGGCGGTTTGATGAGTTCCTCTGTTCTACTATTAGTAAATAAGGACAAAAAAAGCGACAAAAACTGCCTCAGAAGTTTAGAAAGATTGACAACTAAAAATGTAATAGCAATAGATGTAATGGAGGTTTCAGGGAGTTTTGTCATCACGAGATTTAGGCTAAATCTTCGTTTAGCTTGTCCAAACTTTTCCTCAATAGCATTACGGAAGCATTCATCGGAGTGGGCTTGTTTCTTTTCTTCTTCACTGACATTTTTCGGAGGTCTTCCTAACTTCGGACCACTGATTCTTATCCCTCTTTCCTTACACCAATTTCTGTTTTCCCTAGTTCGATAAATTTTATCTACATGGACGGATTCTGGATAATAGCCAAACGTTTCTTTATACTTTTCTACTTGTTCTTTTAAATGACAAGATTCATTGAAGTTTTCCCAACTTATTTTGTCTAGAAACACATAGTTATCTACACAGCTTACTGAGAGTTTAGCTCCAAACTCTATTGGTTTTCCTGCTTTTCCCCTCACTATTGGACGAATATGCGGTTGAGTTAAACTTACAATTCTTTGAGGAACACTCTGGGTCTTATTCTCCCACATTGACTGTTGTTGTTCATAAACTTTTTTGATAGTCTCTAGACAATTTTTCTGTCTTTTACTCAGATTTTCCAGGGAAGCCCCAGCTTGAATTAAGTCTTCTATATTTCCTAAATTTTTCTTAAGGTATTTTAACTGTTTCCCGATAGCTTTTCTTCTTTCTTGATAAGATACTTTTCGTTTTTTAGCTACTTTTAAGTATTCCTTTCTAGGAATTTTTCTAGAAGTTCTCGGCTTTTTTCTCAATTTTACTCTTAATGGTTTATAAAGATTATCTATTATTCTTTCTGTCTCAATTCTGGCTTGATTTAATATGCCTAAATCCGTTGGGTATTTGATGTCTGCTGGCGCACAAGTCGCATCTAAAATTAGTTTACCTTTATTTTTTATTTTTTCTCCTTTTTCTTGGAGACAATCCTTTTTTTTTACTTCTTTATCACTCTTGTCTATTTCTCTTTTTACTATTTTTTTATTGATTTTGTTTATCAATTCTCCATCAATTCTTTTCCTAAAATGAACTAGCATTGAAGATTCCAGTGGTGGCTCTTGTTGATAACAATTTAAACCTATAAAGTATTGTAGATAGGGATTTTCTCTAATCTGTTCTATAGTTTCTCTATCACTTGTTCCTAATTTTTCCTTAATAATTAATGTCCCTAATGCCATTCTAAATAGTTTGGCTGGCGCACCTTTTTCTGCTGAAAAAAGTTTAGCATATTCTTCCTCAAAATCATCCCAAGGTATCAACTCTGCCATGATTACCCAACGATTATTGGGGGACAATTTGCCCTCGAAAGGTAATTCAAATTTTTCTGGGGGCGGTAAAGGTTGCTCCTCTTTTCGATACATTTGTTCTTGACCAACAACTGGGAGGTGTTTCTACCAATTATAGCGGTTTGTAGCCGACAAAGCTGATCTTTTTTGCGATCGCGAATATGGGTGTAACCTTTTAAAGAATAGGGTTTTGCTTTTATTCAGCAAACCCTACTTAGTCCAATAGCAGAAAGGGTTCCTATAGGAATATTTTTACGACTATTTTTTAGTTCTCCTGACATATTAACCCCCGACATAATACCAGTAGTTGCAGGAAAAAAGACGGCAAAAACACCCCAAAAATTAGTGTTAGGGAAATCACCCCAATCTTGCCAAGTTCCGGTAGTTTCCCAAGTTATAGAACTAGAAAAGATAGAAATTAAGGATAAAATAATCAAAATCAGAACTAAATATTGAACCCTAAAAGCGAAATAAGCGCTGATATAAGCAATAATAAAAATGAAAAAAAAGGCTACTAAATCAATTACTAAAGGGGAATGATCCCGAAACAAAAATAACCATCCTTCTCGAAACCCAAAAATATACATAGCAGCAGCTAAAGCTTGGGAAACAAATAAAGGAAGACCCACACTTCCCCCTATTTCTAACCCCAAAGACTTAGAAATCATGGCATAGGGTCCCCCCTCTCCCATACGAGTATTTGTAGCAATAGAGGCAATAGAAAGCCCAGTGGCTAAGGTAATACTCACGGATAATAAGACAATTGCTAACCCTCCAAATAAGCCAGCGTTACCTACAACCCAACCGATTCTTAAGTACATAATTGCCCCTAAAATAGTGAGCAATGTGGGCTTAAAAACTCCTTCAAAAGTATCGTATTTTTTGGGAGGATAGGTTGGGCTATTAAATGATAATGGGTTAAGGAATCTAATCAATTTCTTAAGTCTTAGAAGCATATTCAAATGAAATTGTCAAATATCTTAACTAATTTTATAAATTTAAACACTTAATTTTAGTGCGTTAACAGGAACCTCATCCCAAGAGTCCACAGTTCTTAAAGTCGCAACCCATCCTTGTTGTTTTTGTGCTTCCGTCAGGTTATTCAACCAGGCTTCGTGACAATCTTCTGCTGACTTTTGATCGCAGCAAGCAATACAGGAATAGACTATTCCAGACGGATCAATTTGTTCGTTTACCCAAATGGTCATCATCTTTTTTATTTTTTGATAAAATAAGTTGTAAACTGATTGTATTATTTTTATTCATTTTCCACAGAAAAAACAATGGTTGCACTGACACAAGTTGAAGATATGATTAAGGCCCAACTCCCAGATGCTCAAGTCGTGGTTAGGGATCTAACTGGTGGAGGCGATCATCTTGAGGCTATCGTTGTCTCTGCTGAGTTTGAAGGAAAAACCATGGTTAAGCAGCATCAATTGGTCTATGGCGCAGTTCAAGACGCTATGGCATCTAATGTCATTCATGCCCTAGCCCTCAAGACTTACACCCCTCAAGCTTGGGAAGCTGCCCAATGATAAAACGATACTATCATTAAAATAAATCAGTTAAGCATAAGGAGTAAAGTATGACCCCAGAACTCAAAGACAGAATCGACCAACTTGTTAACAATAACAAAATCCTGGTCTTTATGAAGGGTGCTAAGTTAATGCCTCAATGTGGTTTCTCTAATAATGTAGTACAAGTTCTTAACAGCCTGGGGGTTTCTTATGAAACCGTGGACGTTTTAGCGGATGAAGAGATTCGTCAAGGAATTAAAGAGTATTCTAGCTGGCCAACCATTCCCCAAGTCTATATCAACGGAGAATTTATTGGCGGTGCGGATATTGTCTACGAAATGTACCAAAAAGGTGAACTACAGCAAATGATAGAAGTGGCTTTAGCTTCCTAAAAAAATAAGCCCGCTCATGCGGGCCAACATATAAATTGAAAAAAGTCTATAATAATAATTGCATTTTCTTTGAACATACTGAGAACAAAGCGGGTGTTTAATAATAATCGGTTTCCGGTTGTAAAGCAGGTAACTCAAAATTAGAAGGATCTCGGAGAAAACGCACAGCATCTTCTTCTAAACGATGGATTAAATAGGGTTCTAAAACGTCTATCTGACGCAGACAGGCCAGGTAACCGTCCATGTAACACTGAATTTCATCAAAGCGGCGACCTCTGTTCCACAGATCTACCATGCTGTCTGTAAGGTTTTGATAATAACGAATTGCCAAAGGATGTTGTAGCATAATCAATCGAGAGAAATGACCTAAAGAGATGTTGATAACAGATAAATGTTTTGATTTTAATAAATCATTAACGGGAAAACAAGCGACAATCTCAGATGGACGAAAAATTTAAGAAAATTTTACCGATTCGTCACCTTGTATTCTATACTCGTCTCACACATTTGAAAACCATACTGACAAATCGGACAACAAAGCAATAAATTTTGCAAAAACTTAAGATTTTCTTAGGAAATGCCCAAAAACCAGGTAACAGATGTTACAAACTCCTGACAATACGTTTGTTAGGCTAATGACTGTCAAACTAGAAGGACGAAAACTAAGGTGAGTCTCATTTATACCGCTATTGTTGAGGGGAATCCTCATCTACGCTCATTATTAGGCTGGCATCTGCAACAAGCAGGTTACACCGCCCAACAATGTGCTAATCTGCAACAGGCCCGTAGTGTCTTTAACCGCCGTCAACCCACCTTAGTGATCCTTGACGCTGATCTATCTGACGGAGATCCCCTGGAGTTGTGCCAATGGCTCCATCAACAAAGGCAGTCCATGATCCTTATTTTATCGGCAAAGAGTACAGAAAAAGATATTGTCAAAGGGTTGAAAGCTGGTGCCGATGACTACCTGACTAAACCCTTCGGAATGCAGGAATTTATGGCTCGGGTGGAAGCTTTGATTAGACGGGTGCGTGTAGCTTCTGCTCCTTTATTTCTCGATTATGGTGACCTCAAAATTGATCTGGTACAACGTCGGGTGCAGTTTAGGGGTGATTTTGTGGATTTAACCCCTCAAGAATTTAGCTTACTTTACGTCCTGACACAAGCTGAAGGAAACCCCCTCAGTCGCTCAGAATTGCTACAACGGGCTTGGCCAGAGGCGATCGATAACCCTCGTACCATCGATACCCATGTCTTGTCTCTACGCAAAAAAATTGAAACAGATCCCCGTCAACCCAGTTTAATTCAAACGGTTCGCAATGTGGGTTATCGCTTCAACCCAGAAGTGATTCAAGCTTCTTCCGCTTCCCCTGTCACCTCATCTGCAACTCAAGCTGCCAAAGTGGCTGAGGTTGAACCCCTCAAGTTTAATAAAATGTCTTCGTGATCAGTGGTTTAACTTTCATTTAATAGTAATTCTGCTGCTTCTAACATATCCTCGGCAATATCTTTGATGTCTTCTCGATTATCAAGATAGGTTTTCAACGCTTCGATGGGATCTAAACTTTTCCCGATTCCTAATTCTGGAAGACGAGGACGAGATAATTGACTGATAATTTCAGGACGAATGGTATAGTTATGGGCAGCTTTTAAAGCTTCATGAATTACAGCATTATTAATTAGCTCTAATTGTTCGGAACGAATCTGATAATTAACCCTGATAACTGCTTCTTCAATGGTCTTTTTTTCGATGGCTTTAACCAATGCACTTTGGGGATCTTCTGCTTGAGAAATATCAGCCTTGATCGTCAGAAAAGGGCGAGCAGGTAAGGGGGAAAAATTCCAATCAACTTCTCCTTTTTTTAGGGTTAATAAAACATAGCCCTTTTCTTCTTTTTCTTCGCTAAAATCAACCCTTTCAATGCTACCTGGATAAATTACAGGGGGATCATTATTAGGATTAAGATTTTGGTGTTTATGGACGTGGCCTAGGGCGACATAATCAAACTCAGAACGAATTAATAAAGAAATAGGAATGGTAAAACCTCGTCCCACAGCCAAAAATTGTTCTGCCCCAAATCTAGCACGACTAACCATTAAATGACCTAATAAAATGGTGGGGATATCGGGATCTAATTTCCTAATTTCTTCTTCTAAAACTGGTTCTAAGGCTTTGATTAATAACTGATTAATTTCGTCTAAAGATAACCCTTCTGTTTTGGATTTTGTCAACAAAGAGGAGCGAGTTAACCAAGGTAAAGTAATGACTTGTATATCACCGTTTTTAGTGGCTATTTTATGGGTAATTAAGTTATCGCCAACAATAAAACCAGGAACCGCTAAAGTACGATAAATACATAAACTGGCCCCTCCATTTCCTTGAGAATGTTGATCGTGGTTTCCTACTAATAAAATGGTGGGAATATCCGCATCAGCTAAGCGTCTAAATTGAGCAGCAAAAGCTTCTTGAATATAAGGAGGTGGAGTGGCATCAGGAAAGGCATCACCCCCAAATAAAACGAGGTCAACGGGTTCATTGATGGCCCGATCAATACATAAGCTTAAAGAGTTAACAAAGTCTTCTAAACGGGTATTTAAACCAGTTTGAGGGTTAATTTTTCCGTGAGAAAATCCGCTACCGAGGTGAATATCTGAAAAGTGAAGAACTTTAATCATAGTTTAAATGACATTTTACCCTGTTAATTAATAATTAATCAGAAAGGGTTAAGATTTCTACTCCTGTTTCTGTCACAGCAATAGTGTGTTCAAACTGTGCGGATAATTTACGATCTTTAGTAATAGCAGTCCAACCATCTTTTAAAATAACTGCTTCCCAAGTACCTTCATTAATCATCGGTTCGATAGTAAATACCATCCCACTGCGTAATTTTTTACCCTTTCCTCGTTTACCATAATGGGGGATTTGGGGGGCAGTATGAAAAACTTTACTAACACCATGGCCTACAAAATCTCTCACCACAGAAAAACCTTGGGGTTCAGCACATTCTTGAATAATAGCACCAATATCCCCAATCCTTGACCCTGGTTTAACGGTTTTAATGGCTTCCATTAAACATTTTTCAGTCACTTCTACTAATCTTTTCGCCAAAGGAGAGGGAGTCCCCACAAAAAAAGTTCTGGAAGTATCGCCATGATAACTATCTAAAATAGGGGTAACATCGATGTTAATAATGTCCCCTTCTTTGAGGATCTGTTTTGCATTAGGAATACCATGACAAACCACATGATTAACACTGGTGCAAATTGATTTGGGAAAACCATGATAACCTAAAGGCGCGCTGATTGCACCGTGTGCTTGAGTCCATTTTTCCGCTTCATCATTAAGTTCTAAAGTAGTAACCCCTGGTTTAACCATGGGGGTCAAATGGTCCAAAAGTTGTGCTGCTAAACGTCCGGCCTGACGCATTTTTTCAATTTCTCGTTTCGATAATAAGGTGATGGTTTCTCCCATATTTTGGATCTGAAATTAACTAACAATGGTTTCTCTTCCATAATACCAAATTTCATAACATAGAAACTTGTTAAGGTGAGAGAAATAGACAAGAATTATGCAAATAAATTGAGAGGAAAATGCCCGTAGGTTCCCACTAAATTATGGTTATCAGATTGGCAAGAAATGAGGACTCCCCGATAACTTCCTGCGTAATAATCCACATAATAGGACATGGTTTCTGTATTAAATTTGATATAAATAGGAGTTCCTCGGGGGGCAGTAGGCAATTTTTCCAATTTTTCACATAATCCTAAAGCTTTCAGGTAACTTTCGAGGGTTGTAAATCCTTCTTGAAAATTATCTGCACAAATACCAATATTTTCTGTTTCACATAAATCTGAAACGATTTTGATTGCTTGGCGTAATTTATGTTTATCGGCTGCAAAATCCACAATTTTAATCTGAAGACAGCTATAATCTTTGAGAATTTTGAGAGCCTCATCAACGCTTAAATTAGAATTAGCTTGAGTCATTATAATCCTTCTGATGAGTTAGTTAAGGAAAAAATTAGTCATTGGCGGTTCCTGATCTATCCTACGACGTTTAGGGTAATCAGGGAACGACTTGCTGATGTTTTTAACATTTGATCTATAAAACTTAATTTATTATCAGCAATTTTGGGTAAGATGTTTGTTAACCCTTAGTATCCACTCAGGAGATATCCTTCGCTGTAATAGCAGTCTTGGACGCAACATTAAAATCAAAGTTAACCTCTAGATTAAACTTAGATTCTCAAACAAACTAAATATATCAAATGCCAAAAGTTTCTCAACAAGAATTAATTGTAGGGGTAAAACAAGGGAAAGTGATTAGTTTTCCCACAGATACGGTTCCTGCTTTAGCTGCTTTGCCTAACTATGCTTCTCTGATTTTTGCCACCAAAAAACGTCCCCCCGATAAACCTTTGATTTTGATGGGGTCATCCCCTAAAGCTATTTGGAAATATGTTCAAGGAACCCCGGAAGAATTCCGCATCTGGCAAGAAGTAGTCCAGAAATATTGGCCAGGCCAATTAACCTTAGTTTTACCAGCTTCTGAGTTAGTACCCAAAGACATGAACCCTCTTGATAATAGTACCATAGGAGTCCGTATTCCTGATTCTGTTATTGCCCGAAATATACTGAAAGAAACGGGATGTTTAGCCACAACAAGTGCAAATCTATCAGGAGAACCACCTAAAGAGAAATTAAGGGAAATTGTGGTTAGTTTTCCTAATGCTTTGGTCTTAGATAAAGAACCTTTAAACAATGGTAAAAAATACGGTAGTGGTTTGCCTTCAACTGTGGCAAAATGGACAAATCAAGGATGGATAATTTTGCGTCAAGGCAGTATTCAATTAACAGGAAATGACTAATGGAAAAGATACAAACAATAGAACAAGAACTAGAAGCAACTAAATTAGCTTACTTGATGACAGCACAAATTAGTCAGTTTAAAAGTGGTTATTTAGCGAAAACTGCACACGAATTACGTTCTCCTTTGAGCAGTTTGATGGGTTTACATCAATTAATTTTAGGCGATTTGTGTGAAGATACTCAAGAAGAAAAAGAGTTTTTACAACAAGGGTTTGAAGCAGCAAAAAAATTAGTAGCAATTATCGATAGAATTGTCACTATTTCTAAGATCGATTATGGAAAAATTGAGCTTACTATTGAAACAGTTTGTTTGAATGATATTCTTGAAGAAGTTTCTGAGTTAACGGAATTTCAAGCAATAAATTATAATTATAAAATCGAATTAAAGCAGCCCGAAACAAAGATTTTTATTCAAGCAGACAAAGCCCGTTTAACTCAAGTATTAACTACTTTGGTTGATACCGCACTCAATCTGATAGAAGATGGGAAAATTATAATCACAAGTCAATTAAATGAAAGAGAAGATTCTGCAACACTTCTGATTGATATTCCCTGTTCTTTTCGGCAGTGGGAAAAAGAACAAGAAGACTTACAAACTTCTGATTTAACCTTAGCTTCTCTTAAAAAATGGAATGAAAACTTACAATTATCACCAAGGATGACCTTGATATTATGTCAAACCTTATCAGCAAAAATGGGGGGAGACTTAACTCTTTTAGATATCTCCCCCCAAAGTAAACCAGAAACTCTTACACGGTTACAGTATCTAATTCCTTTGGTTCGGTTATCATAGAACTATCCCCTAAAGAAATAGGATTGAGATCATAGGTATTTTGTAGGACCATTGTGGTAGACTGGTTTTCTTGAAAGCCGATTTTTTGGTAGAATTTTTGTTGATAAGTTGTCATTAAGTAAACTCTTTCTACTTGACTCATCAAAGGATGACTTAATGCAGTTTCAACCAACTTACGACCTAATCCCAATCCTTGGTATTCTTTATGAATAACCACATCCCAAATAGTAGCGCGATAAACCCCGTCAGAGGTTCCACGACAAAAACCAATCATGGTTTGATCATCCCAAATTGTTACCACGGGATTACTATTTAAAACAGCAGTTTTCAAGTCTTTTATGGTTCTTTCTCTAGCCCAAAATGCTGCTTGATTAAACAACATTTGTAGTTGTTGATAATCGATTTTTGATTTTTGTAGAGAAAACTGAATATTACTACAATCCATTGTTAGTAATGCCTAATAATGTTTAACGAGAGAATAATGGGTTTAGATAACAACCCAAGCTGAAGGAACTGAAACGATTATTTTTGAGACGCTAAGAAAATTGTAGCGAATTTTACAGAAAAATCAATAAGTTTTTGGGTGAGTTTATCTGTATTTCTTGACATTTTTGGAACATCTAACAATCCTTCTCTGTCGTTGTCTCTGAAGGTGCTAATAGTTGATTAAAGGTCTGATAACTCGGTTTTTAGCGAAAAACTAGAATAGAGACCTAATGCCACGGTGACAGTTTTTCGGGCTGGATCTTGTCCTTGTGCTTTGGAACTGAGTCGAAATTAAGTGTGTTCAAAATCAAAATATTTAGTACCATCAAGGCGAAACCCTATCCACATTTATTTTATCTTATCGGTTCTGACGAGGATATGTTAGTATTGTCTTCCCCTGCAACGTCTCTAGAATTATTAGCTTCATCGACTTCTGGCGAGTATTATTGTCCTGTTCCCCTCAATTTATACAATTCGCCAACGGGGGAAGAGTTGGCTACCCAAGCAGCCACCCAAAGACATATTAAGCTACTAGAAAAAACCATTACTAACCAATTTATACAGGTTCAATTATGTGAAGATGGTTACTTGGCTTGGTTGTCTTTAAATGATTTGCCTACCTTAAAATCTGCTCCAGAAAATTATAAACATAAAAAAATATCTCGTCAGCAAATTGCAAAGTGTATCCCTAAAATTATCGCTTTTACTAAGGCAGCAATGGCACAACCTAATTACTATTTTTGGGGTGGTACAGTTGCTCCTAATTATGATTGTTCGGGACTCATGCAAGCTGCCTTTTCTGCATCAGGAATCTGGTTACCGAGGGATTCTTATCAGCAAGAAGACTTCGTACAAAAGATTTCTGATGAGGAATTATTACCAGGAGATTTGATATTTTTTGCTAATAAAAGAGTGGATCATGTTGCCCTTTATTTAGGAGATAACTATTATATTCATAGTTCAGGGCAAGATGTAGGAAGGAATAAAATTGCGATCGATACTTTATCCGATAAAGGGGATAAAGTTAGTACCTACTATTACGAAAAAATTTATAGTTTTGGACGAGTAATGGAAAGTTATTGTCCTTAGATAGATTCAATTTATCAGGCAATGGGCTTAGGTAATGTTAAAACAATTTGTTTTTCATCATCATACAGGTTATGGCCAACCTCACTATGATTTAATGCTCGAACATGACAAAACTTTGGCTACATGGCAATTAACAATTCCCTTGCCTGAAATTCAAGATGAACAAGCAATTATAGTCCAAAAAATTCAAGATCATCGCTTGATTTATTTAAGTTATGAAGGGACTATTAGTAAAGGAAGAGGACAAATAAAAAGACTAGATTTCGGTAGTGATGAATCGCTTATTAAGGAAATGTCCCATTGGGAGTTTATTCTTTATGGACAACATTCAACCGCTTATTATAAACTGACAAAAATTGAGGGGGACAACAATTATTGGAGTCTCATAAAGTTTCAGCAGTCAAAAAGATACAATTAGATTAGGTATCGCCAATCAATGGGGAATCTATGGACTTAATTTTATGCCACCAGACGGTTGATTTTGACGCATTAGGGGCGGCCGTTGGTTTATCTTGTCTCAGAGTAGGAAGTCGCATCGTTTTAACCGGTGGGGCCCATCCAAAGGTTAAGGATTTTTTAGCTTTACATCGAGATGAAATTGCCCTCATTGAGTTAAGAAGTGTTAACCCGAAACGAATTCGTCACCTAATTGTGGTAGATAACCAACAACTTAGTCGTTTAGGAAAAGCAGCAGAATGGTTTGATTTACCACAGATAGAGAGTGTGGAATTATACGATCATCATCTTAACAGTAGCTCCGATATTTCTGCCACTTTTCAGCAAATAGAAGCAGTGGGAGCAAGTACAACTTTAATTGTGGAAAAAATGCAGGAAAATAATATTAATCCTAATCCCATTGAAGCGACTATTATGGGGTTAGGAATTCATGTTGACACTGGTTCTTTGACCTTTCCCCAATCCACTGCTAGGGACGCAAAAGCTTTGGCTTGGTTAATGGAGAAGGGGGCAAATGTTAAGATTATTGCTGAATATTGTGATCCAGGTTTGACTCCTCAATTACAAGAAATATTTACAGAAGCTTTAGATAAATTAGAGACAAATAATATTCGAGGATATCAAGTAGCTTGGGTACTTATTGAAACAGAAAATTTTGTTTCAGGATTATCTAATTTAACAGAAAGATTGATTGAATTAAGCGAAAGTGATGCTTTATTGTTTGCTCATATTTATCATAAACGACACAATAATAAGCCTTATCCTGAAAACCGTTTAGTTGTTATTGGCAGGACTCGTATTGAAGGAACTGATCTCAATCAATTATTCTCACTTTATGGAGGGGGTGGTCATAGTCAAGCAGCTTCTTTAATGTTAAGAAATGTCGATGCTGACGGTAAATTAAAGCAGTTAGTAGAAGAATTTATTACTCAAATTCCTCATCCTTTAAACGCCAGAGATTTAATGTCTTCTCCAGTGAGGACTATTCGTCCAGAAACAACTATCGAACAAGCAGAAAGGGTGTTATTTCGTTATGGCCATTCAGGGTTATCGGTGGTGGATGAAAAAGATCATTTAGTGGGGATTATTTCCCGTCGAGATTTAGATTTAGCATTACATCATGGGTTTAGTCACGCACCAGTAAAAGGATATATGACCAAAAATATCAAAACTATTAATCCTGATACTTTATTACCTGATATTGAATCAATCATGGTAACTTATGATGTGGGAAGATTACCAGTTATTGATGATAATAGACTCTTAGGAATTGTTACACGCACTGACTTATTACGGCAAATTCATCAACAGAGAAAAGAAGTTAAAGACGAAAATGGGAAAAGAGTGGCAACGGTTTCCTGTTTATTAACTTCAATGCGTCACTCTTTGAAAAAATCGACTTGGAAACTATTAGAAATGATTGCTAAAGAAGCCGAAGATCAAGGCTGGCATTTATATATTGTAGGAGGGGCAGTTAGAGACCTATTACTAACTAATAATAATCAAAAAGTATCGCTTCAAGATATTGATTTAGTCGTAGATGGATTTCATCGCTCTGCTGATGTTGGTGCAGGGGTTGAATTAGCTTCAACCATACAGAAAAAATATCCTAACTGTCGATTATCAGTACATGGAGAGTTTCAGACAGCAGCTTTATTATGGCATAAAGATCCAGAATTTGGGTCACTATGGATTGATATTGCTACCTCAAGAACTGAATTTTATCCTTACCCTGCAGCCAATCCCGAAGTAGAATCAAGTTCTATTCGTCAAGACTTATATAGAAGGGACTTTACTATTAATGCTTTAGCGGTGAGATTAACCCCACCAAGGGAAGGAGAATTATTAGATTTCTTTGGAGGTTTATTAGATTTAAAAGGGAAAGAAGTTCGGGTACTTCATGCCAATAGTTTTATTGAAGATCCTACCAGAATTTATCGTGCTGTGCGGTTTGCTGTCAGATTAAACTTTGACATTGAACCCCAGACAGAAACCTATATCCGTTATGCTATTGAAAGCGGTATCTACGATAAATTAAAACTTAAAAATCATGTAACTCCTGCTTTAACAACACGCTTAAAAGCAGAATCAAAGTATATTTTAGAAGCAAATTATTGGAAACCAGCATTACAATTACTGTCAGATTTAGATTCTTTAAAATGTTTGCATAATCAAGTCATATTAGATGATAAGATATGGTGGCAAATTCGCTGTGCTTCTCGTTGGTTAAGATATCTTGATCCTGATAATAATATTGGTCATTGGTTGATTCGTCTAGAAATCTTAATTTCTAAAATTAATCCCCAAGAAAGAAAACAACTTGCACTTAATTTACACCTACCTAAAGATAGTCTAGAAAGAATAGATAAAGATAACATAATTTATTTAGAAATACAAGAATTGTTATTAAAATGTAATAAAATAAGCGATAAATATAAACAGTTATATCGCAATAAATTAGCCGATTTAATTTTAGTTGCAGTTAATTCTAAGAAAGAAGTTAGACGCATTATTTGGCAATATTTAACCCAATGGTCAAAAATTCAAGCACCCTTAAATGGTAATGATTTAAAGCGTATGGGGTATAAACCAGGACCACAGTATAAATTTGTCTTAGATCGGTTACTCGCTTTAACTTTAGATGGAGAAATTAAGACTCAGCAAGAAGCAGCAATAATAGTTAAACAAATGTTCGACAATGGATAATGGATAATGGATAATGGATAATTTTGAATGTAGTATCAGCACTTCAGTTTATTCTTAATCTGAAATAGTGTATAATTGGGATTATGGTAGAAGAATTATCGAAAAAAGTTGCTTTAATTACTGGTGCATCGAGTGGGATAGGAGAAGCAATCGCCCATCGTTTAGCAGCAGAAAACTATCGTTTAGTTATTTGCGCCCGTCGTCAAGAAAGATTAGATCAATTAACAAAAACATTACAAGAAAAAAATAGTGAGATATTAGCCATAAAAGTTGATTTACGTCAAGAATCAGAAATATTAAACCTTTTTAACACCATTCGGAAGCAATGGGGTGGTGTTGATATATTAATTAATAATGCAGGGTTAGGTCACAAAGAACCCTTAATGACAGGGAAAACAGAAGCTTGGCGAGAAATGTTAGAAGTGAATGTTTTGGCTTTATGTATTTGTACCCGTGAAGCAATTAAAGATATGAGCGATCGCAACGAAGGCCATATTATTCATATTAGTTCAATGTCAGGTCATCGTGTTCCTTTATCTAGTGGGGTTTATGCTGCTAGTAAATATGCAGTGAGTGCGTTAACAGAAGGGTTACGACAAGAGTTAAGAGAAGCCAAGAAAAACATAAAAATCTCTTCTATTAGTCCAGGTTTTGTGGAAACAGAATTTGCTGAAAAATATAACAATAACAAAGAAAAAGCACAAGAACTTTATAGTCGTTTTCCCGTCTTACAACCCAAAGATATTGCTAACGCAGTTTACTATGTTTTATCCCAACCAGACTATGTACAAATTCATGATATTTTATTGCGTCCCACTCAACAAAAAAGTTAAGCGTTAAGCGTTAAGCAGAAAAGTATCCTTTGTATCTGAAAATTTTTCAATTATTGAGATAAAATTAAGGATAAAAGGCAAACCATTGATTATTAGCTATGAGTCCAACCCCTAACACCTCTGCGTTTATAG